>Ga0265324_10000036_pt1:75000-122708 | contig 122708 bp, 74 predicted proteins | sample 41419metaG_FD_198634 | JGI IMG/M metagenome (GOLD analysis project Ga0265324, IMG submission 198634) | Rhizosphere microbial communities from Carex aquatilis grown in University of Washington, Seatle, WA, United States - 4-14-19 metaG | ecosystem: Host-associated > Plants > Roots...
ATGTTTCAAGAGCATTTCTTTGGTGCGTTACCTACAGACCCAGGAGAGTGGCTTATGAGGGTAAAATATTGCATTGTAAACTGAGGCTTAAAGATATTCAATGTGACAGCCGGTCTTGTCGATAATAAGGCGTGTGTGTGGCATGATCAAGAATCCACAATATAGCAAGGGGACTCTTTACAAGGGTGGTGCCAGTGTGAAGTTGGCAAATCTCTGGGTACCTCTTCTATGAGAAAGATAACTAGCCTAATGAAATCTCCTATTATGATAACCTTACTATGCAGAAGGAGAGGAGCAGAATCTACTATCATAAATTAGTAAAGTAAAGTAGTGGAAAGAATAAAAAGTTTTGGTAATTCAGGGAAAGTAATTCTTTATTAGTATCTGTATTAGTATTTAATAATATTCATTTCTTCTTGTTCTTTTAGCCGTCCGAATGCTTTCTTGAAACATGAAAGCCTTTTCATAAAAGAAAGTCAGATATGATCCATATACATGCAAAGGAGAAAAGACCCACTCGGAACAAGACTAGAGGATAGAATGGGATAAAGAGATTAAAAGAAAGCATTAGTAAGATAAGCAGGTTTCGGACTTGCTAATGAGGTGGTACTTTCTATTTGTCCATATCGATTAATTTCTTGAAAAGAAGGTGGAATTCCTTAGTAACTATAAAGTGGTATTATATTCTAGGGATGGTTGGAAAGTGTTGGCTTAATTCAATGATGAAATTCCTTTTTCTCTTTCACATCGATATTGCATTCTATTGGCTGGCACTTCTAAGGGAGACCATTGCCCTTGTACATCAGAAGAAGATGAGGGTGTGGCGAAAGTAAAGATCGTATAAGAAGCTGCTTACTAATGTTTGTTGTAGGTCAGGCTTATTTCAAATAGTAGGTAGGCACCAAGACAAGTGGTAAGGCATCGATCGCTTTTTGGTGAAAGAATCCTTAATCAGACCCGGCGCGTCCAGATATGAATTCTAAAAGAAATATTAAGAAATAATGCTTTTCTTCTTCTTGCAAGCAGAAGTTTCAGCCAAGATGAAGAAATTAGTTAAGTAGTAGTATATGAATTAGTACGAGTGCACTTACCACCTAATTAAAGCCAGTTAGACCAGTACCGATATAAGTTGTAAGGACTATTGTCTAAAGTGAAGGTATGAAAATACCTTGTCTGGGGAAGCTTTCTTTGAAAGAAGGCCAGGGCACTTTGGAAGGAGGTTGCAGAGACATCTTCATTCAAATAGCTTAGGTAGGAAAGAAGAAGAAAAGAATTGTCGTCGTCAGTACTCTTATTTCAAAATCGAACTGAGACAAAAGAAGATAGATAGCATTTGCCAATATGGCTTTTCTTTCTGTATCCGTATTCCAATTGCTTATTTTCTTTCAAGTAAATTAAAGGGATTTCTAAGTTCTTGTTTCCACAAGCCAATTCCTCAGTTAGCAGCTTCTTCTCAGAGTTATCTTACTTAATTAAGGAAGTAAGCTAGAAAGCCAGTTTCAGTTGAAGTGCTAGGGCTCCATGAAATAGTGGTTGAAGCGGACATTTTTAGTTTCCATAGGTTGTATCCTTAAGCAGGCAGAGTTTGCGAACCAGTTGCAGATTCAATTGCTTCTGCCTTCTTGCCTTGCTGCTTGCCTTCCTTCCGCTCCTGGCTTCGTCGTTTAGCTAAGTCGTCTAAATCCCCTTGCTCTCTCCTAGCAGCCTTGCCTTAACCGATTGATTGTGCGGGTTGGTTCTAATACCTACCCCTTCCTGTCTTTCCTCTTTATTACTTCCGAGTTGGTGAGTCACTCGCTAATGTTCTCGCTTTTGGTAGTCTTTCTCTATTGGTCTTACCTTCTTGCTGCTTGCTGACTTATTGCATTTTTGATGTGAAGGGTCGAAGCGGTTCCGCTCGTTCCTAGACTTTCCAGTATAGCGACTTTCGTTCATGTTCGAGTCCTTTCTCCCCACTAGCTTGATGGCACCCAGGGAATTCCCAAGATGTATTGTTCCGTTATTCATTCTAGGGAGAGGAAGAAAGTAAAAACCGTCGAGTCCTTACTTACTTTTAGTCTCCTTAAAAGTTATTTAGTCTGAAGGTCGCTTGGCTCACGGCTTCTGATAGACTCTTTTTCCTAGGATCGGCTACTGTTGGGATCGGTCCGGCAGGAAGGAAAACTAATTAATCCATCGGCTGAGAAAGAAGGTTCTTCCACGTACTGAAACTGTGGAAGCATTGAAATGCAGTCATGTTGTGCCTGTTATGACTGATTATCCTATTCCACCAAGATGGTTTACACCTACCTACCAAGTTAAGTCAGGTTTTGCATAGGTACCCCAAACCTTCTCCTTTCATGACCTCCTCTCCTCGTTCTTCTCTTGACTAACCAAACCCTCTACACTCTGCTCCTTAGCACTTGAGATCTGCACAGTACAGGCACCGCCTACTCATACTGGGTTGCTGTACCACTACCAAAGCTAGGCTCTCCTGCTCTACTTTGAAGAAAGAAATTACGAAGAAAGACATTACGAAAAAGTACCCCCACTTTGATGTTGATGCTTCCCCTATTTGTTAGTGACTATTTAGTCTTTGTGACTATTTAGTGCAATCTTTTTTTTGACTCAGTGGGTCAGTGATAAAGTACAGCGGAGAATTTCCTTAGAAAGAGTTTAGGATCTGTACCAAGAACCTTGAGTGACGAGATCAAGATCACCCGGTTATGCCATTCAAGAAACTGTTAGATGTCTTCCCGCCGCAATCCAATAAGGAAGTCGCATTTGGGTACACTTTCCATTTGAACTGATCATTCATTGTGCTCATTAGGATGAATATACATTATTCGATGCTTGCTGGTTTGTTATACTCACCTCATTAATTCCTAAACATGGTTGCATGTCGTGTTCGTACTACAAAAAGACTGGTCGTGCTCTGATCTTTGCAAGAATGCCATCAAGTTCCAAATCTTCTCCGGTACCCCTTTCTCTGTCAGTATCGAGCGAAGCGTGCTTGACGCCGAAGTCATACATACGTTTCACAGCAGGGCCTACATCCACTCTATAGAGCACACCTACATGTTGTCCACATGCACCGGCTTTCTACATAAGGACCCTAAGCCACAACTCCATACCATTTTCTTTAGAAGAATGATGACTAAACTTCTTTCATGGATGGTTTTGTTTTCATGGATGTTATATACCTTACATGTATTCAGATTTCACGGGGCGGAGTCTGAAAAGAAATTTACTGATGTGCCAGGGGTGTCCCACCACTTTTTTACCACATAGACTCAGATAGAAAACGTTTTGACAATGATATAGATTTATTACTTAATCATTTCAAAATGAGCGTTGACAAAAAAGTATGAGATATCTAATATCAAAATTCAGGAATGTCACAGGATGAATATAGCCTTTTAAATGCAATGAGGCCTTTCTCCTCTTATTAATCTTGTCTTTCTCTTATCTGACTTCTCTTTCTCTTATTAATCTTGTCTAGTGGTACTTTATTGAGAGGTACTTTATTGTCTAGTGGTACTTTACTTTAAATCTTTGTTCATAAAAGCAAGCAACATATGTATTTTTGAGATATGTAGTATGTCTTTTTGAGATATGTAGATATAAGACCACATACATTTCTTAGATATAAAACCACATCAATTTATTAGATATAAGACCACATACATTTCTATGTATCTGTTCAAGAGAAGATAGTTTACCGATTTAAAGAGAAGATAGTTTACCGATCACTTTATACCCATTTTCGGCTACTTTCCAGAGTATAGAAAGAAGAGAGTACATAAAACCAGAGTATAGAAGAGAGTAAATAAAAACGATGAAAATAAGAATGCTGAGAGAGACGAGCATGAAAATCTCTAAGGGATGCCATAGAGAGGGATGCTGTGACAAACTCTCTTATTAACAAAGCGGGGAGATCCGTACTAATGGGTTCAGAAAGATGCATTGGTCTTCCAAAGAGTGCCATTCAGTGCTTGAGTAACAGAAGATATAGAGATAGGAGTGACCGCTACACCCAGCCAAGTAACTTCCTCTTTCAAAAGAAAAAAGCTTGTAACTTTTCTCACGAATACTCTTGCACACATAGAGTCTATCATCCTTCGTCACAGAAGAGTACCTCAAACATAGAGTCTGTCATCCTTCGTCACAGAAGAGTACCTGTTTGATGTAATTCTGTCTTCGAACTTTTTCCAAAGAAAAAGTATCCAATCCATCTAAAATAGAGCACTATCACGGTGCGAACTAAATAGAGGTCTCATGGCACAAGAATGAAGATTTGGGCTCAACCCGGATATGTGAGAGTTCTTATTTATATGGGAGAGGTGCTAAGTAATAAGAAGAACCCTTTGATATGGGCCTTGACTCTAGCAAATTAGAATTGGATGGGTGAGCATGGAAAAAGAGGAAGAGCGGAACCAATGGAATCACTACCCAGAAAACCAATAACTGAGAGACGAGATTCTTGGTATGGGCTTTCACTATCTTATAGGTTGGCACTCTAATCTGCCTTATAACCATTCGTATATGGAACTCATGATCTTGCTTGAATCTCAGAATGAAGTGTTCGTAGATGATCTATACTCCTAAACAGACAGGCCTAGAGAAGTATTCGGCTGTCGATAGACCGTGAAGTTTCTTGTTATGCAATGGTAGAGTATCAACCACCCATAAGCCAGTATTTTGGGAAAACTCTAGATAACCTTTTCTGAATCGAATGCCTGGCCCACCATCGAATCGAATGCCTTTAGCTGGTTTACTAGCTTGTGCTCGCTTCGCTGAAATGGGAGGGGATGATCGATGATCTGGCAGGTCTGGTGAGTGCTTTTCAGACCCACTAACGGCTAGGTTTTCTGATACCAGATGGGCTGTCTCTACAGATTCAACTCGCTCCCTTGCTTAGGTCAAATCACAGCTGGCACATTACTTTGATCTAGAAACTGTCACTTAGAAGTAAGATTTTGTTGTTACCCAGCCAGATAACGCTAAGTTTCTTACTCGCTCTCAAGTTCTTAGGCAATGAAAGAAGTGTGATACGAATACTTCGCTCCTCGCCATATGTCCGGCAACCAATTGCTTCTTTTGCTCCTTGTCTTTTGCTGAATGAAGCTACTACGCCCTTAGTATCTCGTGCCAATGGGGAGTAGAGAGAGTGGCTTACTAACCGCCAGCCCCACTACTCTTATTGGATTGATCACTAGCCCTTACTCTAAGTCACTGATTCAAGAACGAATACCAATACAGCCCTGGTCTACAGGCTGAGTGAGGGCTTTACATCGCTAAAGAATCAGTAATGGACAGCAAGAGCTAAGAATTAATAAAAGGAAAGTACCAAAACGATTGGCAATGTGCGCTCCTTTAACCTATTAAGGAAGGAAGGGCAAGTACCCCTTCCTTTTCCTTGGAAGGGCCTTTATTAAAATCTCCCAAGATCACAAATCGTCGGGCAAGCCCCCTCTCATGTAGAGCAGTTGATACATAAATAACCGCAAAAAAGGTATTAGAATCCGTGTAAGTAGTGGTCGCACTTGCCTGATAAAACTCATAGTATCAATATCATATATAGTGTATTATTTTCGTCTAGTGTTTTGCGTCTTTTTTGGATATATTGGATCAATTCAGTAGAAACGAACCGGAATTGAACCGGAAAAGGGGCCCTTACCCTACCTCCAAGCGTTCCTTTTGTTAACCCGGTTCGCCACTCAAGTGCCTACGTCCGGGGGAGGGCCGGGGCAGGTGCCTACCAAACGCCCCGACGCCCCTGCTCGTCAAGAGGCCCCAGGAGAAGTTCGCCCGTAAAATACGAACGAAAAGCTCGATAGAGAGGGGCCGATCTACCTAGTGTTGTCATGGATGAGATGTTATGACTAATCTCCCCAACTAAATGGGGATTTTCTAAAGTATAAAACGGCCTCTTTTCAAAAGGATATAAAAGAGTCGGTACGTTATAATGAAAATCGTTTCCAAATAACTTATAATGAGTAACCAGAAATTAAAATGCGGTGCGTTCCCCCCCCGCAGAAAAATACTCCCTAACGCGGGCACACTCAGAATTGGCAAGTTCAACGAGGAGCGTTTGCGCTTTCGCCTCCTGCTCTAAAACCTGCAATTGAAAAAATTCAGCGTGAAGTGCACTACGATAAGCAAGTGGATTCCCACCACGAAGCGAAGATATTATTCTATTTGAGTAACCTCCCGCTTCGTTTTGAGGTGGTAATCCATAAATATTTTGAGCTTCCAATACCCTAACGCGTTCGATGAAATCCGCTTCCCATAGTAAATCATATTGAGGGGCGCAATATGCTATGGTCATTTGAGGGTCGTACAAGTTAGCCCACTTAAGGGCTAAAAATATACATAAATACATTAGTATGTTTAGCAACACGCGTGCGACACCAGAAGAAAAAAGTACAATTTGGAACCGAAACCAAATGCGTCTAATAATAAATAGAATAGCAGCAAATAACATCTTTATCTCTTTCATATCCAGATCATTTCCTTAGGAGAGCCCTTCCTCTCCGCAACGTAACGTGCAGTTCGAATAAAATAAATAAATAATAACTATTCAAACTCAATAAACACATATTCTAGGTGAGTTAGCTCCATTCGCTATGTGTCCTAATGCCCATACTAAGAAAGAGAGTCATATAAAAAGTCATACATTTTCTCCTATATAGGTTTTTCTTTACCTAGTCACAATGCAACTCCATGAACTCATTCTTTCTTTACCTCAGCAGAAGAAAGTCATAGAAGAAGAAGAACTAGTGCTCCCAAGCAAACACTTTTCTTATGCACCAGAAGAGTAGTCAGTCCCTGTACCTGCATCGAACTCTAAGACAAGAGATAAGAGTATATTTTACTTATGCCTACTTGCTGCCCTTCCCTATTTTCCTAAGACTGATTCTTCTCTTCCAACTTGTCCTTCCTATTCTTCTCTATTAGAACGAACTTTTTTTCACTAACTAAATAGTAGTAGTTTGATAACTTAACTCAACTCTGCTTTTTTAGACTATTCATGGTATGATTTACCTATTTTTGAACAGAAATCAAGTCATATTCTACCTGCCTTTCATAGAAGGATGCTTAAGTGGGATTGAACGAGATGCAGATAGAAGAAAGACAACAAAGAAATAGATCACATGTCATGAACGTGGCTTGTCTACTCCAAGCAAATAGGAGAAAGTTTGGTAACCGAAAGGTTCTTGCAAAAAAAGGAAGATTTGCTGCTTGGATCGAGACCGCAAGCTTCGAATAGGTAGGTGCCAAAAGAATAGTTGGAGTAAGGATAATCTGGAAAGCTACGCTCAGATTTTGATGTTGATGTTTAGGAAGATTAAAATTCAGTCTATCTAAGATATTATTAAGTACCAAAACGAAGCTCATCCGCTATGACATCATAACTCCTATAAACTCATATCTATCTTAGAACCATTGAAAGAAGTTGATTCTGACTAATCAAAATGTCATCGATACCGCAAAAAAGGATGCTTTGACTTTGCCCCGCGCATCTCTAAGGAACGAAATAGGGTACCGAGCTAGGTTACGGGAAAGCTTTAGTTACAAGGAGAAGAGAAAGAGGTGTGGTTGATAGAGGAGTGGCAAGGATAAGAGAGATATGGGGGTATTGAACAAGTAGGAAGAGGATATAAATATTATTCCACTTAATTTGTTGGATTGGCTCGAAGAGATTGGGAAAAATAAAATGGAATTTCATTGCGGGGCCGTAAACGCTGCTAAAGGATATGGAGGTACCATTCGAGAGTGACTAGGGTCTATATCTTCTCGGCAAGCAAAGGGAAATCAAGGAAGTCCCGGGATACACTCATTTCGAATAGATCCTCCGGGTACATCCGAAGCTCTTTAGCCTTGGATTCCGTTTCTCTAAGAATAGTAAAGCCTTATAGATATGGACGGTAGCCCTTTACCTAACCAAACGGAGAAAGGCAACAACGACTTGGTGTATACAGCCAGGATGCGCTCGTTGTGCATGGAATTTCTGACTAACGCTTTTTATGTTGTGTGCATTCTCCTCGGAAAAAGTCTTAAGTTAAGTAGGCTTCCTTGAGGTCCTGGTATACTCTATCTGTAAATGAAGTAGTCTTTCTAGCTCCCGTTGGCCTGGGGCTTTTATGTGCTTTTCGTGACCTGTGAAGGGAGCGATCTCGGAATTTCTCGGGGGGAACGCATTGCTTCCTTTCCTCTTTCGGTTAGAAGGGAAAAAGCACTGAGGGTAAGCGGTTCGGTTTATAGAAAAAGTGCAGACGCAAGTTCAGTCTCAAGCTCCTGCGTTGTCTCAACCAAACTCTCTCTTTTCAACCACTAAACATGCTATACAATCCGTCTCTAAAGTGACAGAGCTCTAAATTGCCTACACCAAGAAACAACATCGCTATCAAGCAAACTAAATATCCCAATGCCTACTTGTTGAATGAATTTCCAGCTTCTTCGGCCAGTGAGTAACTACTAATGTTACGAACCAAAGGAAGCTTAGGAAACTACGATTGCTAAATCGGGGAATGGATCTTTTCCTGTGATTGAAGAAGTCAAATCTTTCAAACCGTACCTAGCATCTCTCGCGTATACATAAACTCATGCTTGCTTCTTTCTATACTTTTGAGCCTGTCTCTTTTCAGGAACCAGTGAAGGCTTCTTTTCCCGGTCCTTTACTTCTAGCCTTTGCAAGCACTTATCCAACGTTATCTGGTAATGCTTATCTTGGTGAATCAGTTTACGCTGAAAAGTGTGTAGTTACTTGTACTTAAATATTAGTAATATTTAGTACTTTAGTTTCTCGGTTATCAGCGTCCGAACTAGCCTATCCTGCTACTACAACTAATCCAGTGAATTCCGAGAATTTTGAGTTACCAGTTCCTGGTTCTGAGTACCTCTTCCGTGCCTTTCTTTAATCTTTATCAGCTTATTCCTATTCGATCACTTACCTGGGCTATCCGGATTCCTCCCCCTACCTTGCCTATTAAACTACACCTGGTAATGCACTCTTCTTTCTAGCCAATGCTGAGCACCTTGAAAACTTTAGTCAAAATCTCTTTGATCAACAAGTATATCTGCATAAACGCATTTTTCACAAGTCTATGCTACGTCATCTCCTGCTTGCTACCCGACTTGAAAACGTAATACATATGCCTAGCTGACTTTACTTGCCTAGTTAGTAGCATCTCTTAGAGATACCTACATATTATCATAAATTTACGTAACTTTATCTCTCCTAGACTACTTGCACTAATATCCCTATAAGTACTTGCTAAAGCTTATTCGCGAGCTTCCCTTGTGACTGATCTAGCCGTAACAACTAGACCTGGGACTGATCTTGGGTAGACAACTTTTCCTGTAACTGGATACTATCCTCCTTAACACCCTTAGGAATTGAAGAAATCTTTTTTTGAATAACTCGCCAGGTCAGTTGCCATAGCCTTTTTCATCAGTTGTAGCTTTTCCTTCCCTTGCTTCTTGAATCAGCTTATTCTGGTAAATACTACTGCACACGCCTATTTCGAATAAACCTTTGATTGATTTCGAGTAGTCTATCTTTCTTAAGTTGACACATTCCTTCTTGGTTATCCAGCTTACCTGACTTCCTGCTTTACCTGTTCCACTTGACCAACGAGCATACTCTGGATAGAATTCCGAGACAAAAACCTGTGACTTACCTATCTCGTGCTTATACCGTGCAAGCATATCCCTAAGAAAAAACCTATTTATCAAAAAAAATAATTTCCTTTCCTTCCAAATCACAAGCATGTCCAGAGACTCTACTTACCCTTGTGACTGCTACTGCTTCTTACTAATAGCAAGTTGATTACCTCGAAAGTGGACTTTTTTCCGATCCTTTCTCACAATCCTTTCAAAACAACTCGCGCATATGCTTCCTCTTCCGAATTAAGCAGTGACGAAACAAAGCTATGACTTCTTCCCCGTGCTATCCACGTTTGCGTATCCAGCGTTACCTGAACAAGCTTACTACTCCGGATATCTAGGGTATATAGATACCTATACAGATGCATATTTTGATGGTGAAAACCTTGTGCGTCCTATTCCTTACTTCGTTGTATCCCGTTCCATGCCTATTGCTATACCTAGAAAAAAACTACTTGATTTCGTGTATACTTCCAAAATTTCTCAATTCTCAATCTTTTTCTTTTCTATTGACTAGTAAAGTAACTATTCAAAACAACCCTTTAGACTGCTTACCCGTGAACTTGATGCTACTCTAGCGTTACCGGTCTTTCTAACAAAATCCTATCCAACTTTCTCTGGGTAAATCGGTGCTACTACCTATACCAGATACTTATTTGACGTGACTCCCCTTGCTTACCTGCTAGTAGCTTACCTTTGTATAGTAGTAGCTTACCCAATTGAACTAGTAATTTCCCCTCAAACTTCACCTATTTCTGCTTACTCGTCTGTTGCTAAAGCTGGGAATTCTTCTCTTCGTTCAATAGCTGCGATTCGCCGCTGAAGTTCTAGCTTTTTAGTGGGAAGACGGGAATTTATTGACAACTACTTGTTTACCAGATGCTTCTTCCGACTAGCTTGCTTATTAAGCGTTCCCTGTCACCTATTTATCCCAAGTCAAATTCGATTCCTTCTTTTCAAATGCTTTTTCCAAACTAGCCAATATAACTGTTACTGTGAATGAACCTAGTAAATAGGCACTTTCTCTATCCATGAATGCTTTTCCTGTTCAAACTTACCCTGCTTCTGCTTTCCCTGTTACTACTCTTTCTAGCCAAACACCTGTTCCTTTTTTTGCCTATGCAGTTCATGCTTTTCCTGTTTGAACGGCTACTTTTTCCCTTCTTTATGCTAGCCGTCTACCAACTAGTACTTGATCAACTTACCCTTGTCTACCAATCACAAGTAAGTGAAAATCTGATTTATCCCCATAGGTTTCACTGCGTTCTGCTGAGTGAAAGTAAGATAAGATAAGTTTTCAAGATGCGTCTGTCCTCTTTCTAACACATAAGTCTACTTAACCTACTATTTCTTAAGAAGAAGCCTGTCCAGTTGAATACGCCCGCCCTAAAAAGCTATAGCCATTAAGAAAAATCCTGTCCAAGTTATCCCGTGAGAGTAGCTACTTTTGTATTGATTTCTGCTTATACTACTCCTGGGAATGCTCTGGAACAATGCGCATGTTCCAAGATAAACCTTCCCAAAGACTTGCCTATTTGGTGAAAGAACATAATCGCAATCCTATAGTTCTCCGGCATACTTACCTGTCTCAACTACTTGACAACGCTAGACTACCGGTACTCCCCAAAACTACCTCTCTAACATAACAAACTTATACTTTTGAATTACTACTCCTGCGAGCCACTTACCTGCATCTCTTCTCCAGACATATTCTTATATTATATAGGAATTTTCACAAGCAAGTAAAGTAACGAATAATTCCAATTCTCTTGTTTATGCCAATTCGCAAGCTTACTTATCTTTTAGAGCCTGAGTCAAGCTATCTAAAAGTCTATTCGCTTATCTACTATACTGCTGAAATATATATGCTTCCCTTTTGACCCATTCCTACTACTATACTCGGTACTTGCGAAATACCTACTCACCTCTTTCTACGCTATCTACATATCTTGGCTATCCAGCTCTGTGTTCTTTACCTATTAGTACTTTTGCTTGTTCACCAGCGCTGCTGAGGCTTATCCAACTAGAATTTCAAGCCTATACTAATACTATCCCTACCTAGTAGTACTTGCCTAGTATCGTGACTCTAAATCGGTGAACTTGACCTATTCAGTACGCCCTTTTCGCTTGTCACTTCCCAATTTATTCTCCTGGGAATTCTTCTTTAGGCGGCTATTCGTTCGCTCCTTGAGGGAATGGTGCTATTTAGTGTCTTTTTTACCGGGTTGCTTACTCATCAGTTGCTTCATCCGTTTCACCTTTGTCAACTACTATTGTCTGTCCAGCTTTTCCCATTACTGCTTTTGCTTTTCCACCTAGGCCTACCTTAGCATACTTCTTTTCTTTCAGAACCTCAGCAAGCTTTCTTTCGAATCAACTTATTTCAATGTTCAATGTTGAACACTCATTTCTAGTGGCATAGGAAAAGAGTGATTCAACGCTTTTCTATTTACTAAGTGAGGAACTTCACTATGGACCTACTACCTTGAATACCGTGTAAAGCTACCTTACTTACCTGGCCCAGCTACTACTATCTATATTCCATGCCCAGCCGATGATCGAGCTAAACCAGTTCTTGCCTCGGTGGAACCTAGCTGAGAAAGTACTTCCTTGTGACTTATCCAGCTGAAAGGACTGCTTACCCTGCCTATTCCACTTAGAATAGAAAACCGATTCCTATTCCGTGTAAAGCGTTTCAGTGGTAACCTGATGATCCAGCTTAAAGCTAATCAAAAATACCCCTATATTAAGTAACTGAACTTACTCCTTTTACCTATTATTATTTATTAAAAAAAGAAGTTCCTCAGAAGGAAGATATGCAGATTTTGACTTATTAAGTAAGGAATAGGGTTTCAAAGAATCCATAGGGTAGTAAGCTGTAAGAGGCAAGGCAGGGCGGTGAAAGTGTCGGATAAACGGGTGCAAAAGCTAGGTTCCAAGCAACGGGTTTCAAATAGCAAGCATCGGGAAAATAATAAGTAGTTGGAAATGCATGAACAGGAAAAGAAGCAAGTAACGTTGGCTAGGAATAAGCACGGATAGTTTTGTGTTTAGGGATAGTTTTTTAGGAAAAATCCTCGTAATAGCCATCTCTTTCATAAGTTGGATAGGTATTTCCTAGTTAGCCAAGCACAGGTTTAGTTTACTCGGCATAGATAGGGATGTGTAATATAATGTCTTTTCAACGTTTACAAAGAAGTATAGAAATGAATAAATTGAAAGAAAAAATAGGGAAGAAGCAAGTCTAAATACGTATTTTCCAAAGCAAATACCAGTAAGCGAGCAGGTATCTGAGAGTTTCGGCTAAGAAGTAGGAAGCTTCGGCAAAGACTAGAAGAGAAACTGGATAAGTTGTCTCGGAACAGGTGTAGATCCATTCACAGGACTAGCATGAACAGATTTCACAACAGCAGTAAGAAGTTGAGTGTCAAAAGTGTCATTTACTGTCAAGGCAGGGTACGCAGGATAAGCTTCAACGCCAAGCGCTGGTCACTTGACTTGTTCAACTAGAGATGATTAAATTACTAAGGAAACAAAAGGTTTTAGCGAAAATCATAAGTTTATGTACGAGCTAGAAAGTTCTATTTCAAAGCGTTAATGAGCAGGATAAGCTCAAGTTTCAAAAGAAGCATTCCCAGGACAAGCCCCTTCTGCCCGCTTTCAGAGCAGTATGGCAAGGGTTCTCGAATCTTGGCGAGGAGCCCAAAAATCTATATCTAGTTCGGCCTGAGATGGTCCAAGAAAGTGAAAGTCTGAGGGTCTGGAGTTCGTTCACCCGGGAGGGAAATCGCTTTGATTAGCTTTGGAGCCAGAAGACTCCACAAAGTGCCTAGACTTTTTCTTAGGGACTAGCAATCGGTCCGCTTTTTGTATGGACGAGAGATCAGATCAATAGTAGATCCCACCGGGCCAGGCCTTGGCTTATTGCTGCCCGGGTATTCCTCTTTTTTCGCCGAGCTTTAGAAGAACCCGATCAGACCGGCAACTGCTATGACAACCTATTAGTGGCAACCCCACAGTAGCATGGCATAACAGTTGGCACTACCCCGATGCCCCAGTATTCATATCTGCATAATCACAACCCCTTATGCTCCGGCTCTTCTAAACCCTGAGGCTCCTTTTTTAATCTACCTGGACCGGGCGGCATATACAACCGCCTGTTACAAATAAACAGGACAAACCACCCCAGAAGTTACTTTGAACTAGAAAGCTATTCTACCGGGATAACATTTTACCAAAGGAAGGAAAGTTCGGTAGATCCTTTGACGGATGTTCTTTTAACCGGTAGAGCCTCGTTAGCTCACCCTGGCTTGGATAGCCTAAAATCCATCAAACAATAAGTTACGAGATGACACTTTCTATAGAATATTACTTACTCTAGTATGATATAATATCTAGGTTGATACCTTTCTATTATATCTAGGCTTGTGTCACCAGGCAGCTACGCTAAAGGCTACGCCTGCACAGGGAAAGTCCAATCTCGTATACGTAAACTAAAGCCATTGAACCTGAACCGTGAAGAATCATACTTTTCCTTTAGTGCATGTACTTCGACATTTATCAAAGCATTTTGACAAGAAGGAGGAATTTATTTCATTTTGGAATGAGGTATATTCAAAACTTAGTAAAGCAGAAGTATCGAATAAGACATTAGCTAAGCAAAAACAGCCATTCCACTAGAAACACGATGTGTTCAAACTTCTAATGGAGTGAAAGATGCCTGGCCCTATGTGACAAAGGTTTCAGAGAGATGCTGCGTCAGATTGAGCGAATGTCTATCAAATATGATGAGGTTACAGTATTTAGGAACTGCAGCGATGTACTCCATATATGGATAAAGAGCGATAAATGCAATGCTCGTGTATGATAGAAAAGATCAATGATAAAGACTTTCTTTCATTACTTTAGTCATTAGGGCATTATACAATTGAAGGACTTATTGTCCATGAACTAGGGAATTTGTTTAGTAAGACCAAATTGGGAAGGAATAGGTCTTGCTACATTGATAGAAAGACTTGTTTCTCTTGTCCGCCGATATTTATATAAGAATCAAATAGGTGGTGTACCGTCTATCCCTGATGAAGCTGAGTCAACCAACTCTGTTGAAGCTGAGTCATCCAAAGGTAATAAACGAAAGGTTAGAGCATTGAAGGCTAAAAGTAGTGATGAGAGAAATGTTAGTTACCCGATGGGTACCCTCTTAGTGGAATTTATGATAGAAAGAGGAATAATCCGCTTAGAAGCCTTTAAGAAAATGGAAGAGTTTGTAGTGGACGATGTGAAGATGAACACCCCAAAAGTAAGAAAAGGGAAGAAATCTTACTATCTATATAGTATACCAAAAGGTCTAATGTGGAGTGAGTGGAGGTGCTGACCCAGATGTCGAAAGTGAGTTTCTTTCATTGAATATTCAGAAAAGAAAGAATGAGTAGCAGTTCTACCATAGGTCAGAGGACTAGATCAAGGAGGTCTGGTTCAGTAATAACGATAAGCAAACAGTTGATGGCTGAGTCTCTTATATTAGTGACTTTCTTTGAATAGGAGTTCTTACTTTGATGACTACTCTTGTTATAGTGGTAATTAGAAATAAATGCAGTGAGGCTGGAGAGCTTTATTCGAGGGACTTGCTAACTTTATAGAGAAAGAAAGGGCTCAAGTCTAAGCAAAGAGGTAAGCTACTAGATTCTCTCTGTGAATGGGTGTATCTTATCTTTGGGAATTACCTCTGTCTTATCGTCAGTCTAACTCTCCTATTCTATAGACCCTGCTTTAGAAGCAGCGCTATGGCTTAGCCAATCTCTGCTACAGTTGTCTTATGCGCTTGGAAAAGACGGACTGGCAAGAGGAGTGAAATGGTGAATCGGGAAGCTAAGCCTTACACACACGAGGCGAGTACTCTATTTTCTTTTGAGATGAAGTGAAGTCATTCCTTGCTCAAGTGATGACAGTGCCCCGGTTCTACCGATCTTGCTATCCGGGCAAACTATTTATGAACCGCAAGCGCCTTTTCTTTCTTGGAAGTCAACTCCAAGAAGGTCACAAGCCCTCACATTAGAAGTGCTTCGCCTTCTCTTATTTAACCTCTATGCGGATCTTTCCTCGGAAGTAACCCCACCCAGCTTGTCTGGTTGACCGTACCGGGCTAAGTCCAGTCTCAATAAAGGCACTCAAGAACTTTTTCCATCCATAAGGTCTGATGGGGGTGTGTCAGAAGGACTCCATTCGGAGGTCTTTGTCGGATCGGTGGTATGGCGTGGGTTGTCTAAGATCGATCACTTCCGTTCTAGGAAGTGGGAGCGTCTTTGGGCAATGTATACCAAGTCCTTCTGAAATAACCTTGAATGGTGCTTAGGACGAGGGCGCCCTCTAAATCCCTACTTAATTCAAGGGTTTAATGATTGATTATCTAAGGTCAGTCATGAAGCCAAAGGAGTTAAGGGGGGCACCAGAAAGTTTCTTTCTATGGGTCCGGGTACACTTTGCTGCGCAATTGGGTCAGTCAATGGCTTAAGTATGTTCACTGGTATTGGAAGTACGCTATGACTCCGGATGTGAGGCTAAGTGCCTTCTTTGAAGCACCTGTTGTGCAATCACACTGGCCACTTCGACGGACTGATGAAGAGTGGGTCCGCTTCGGTCACTTGTCGAAGTTCTTTGATATGCTTGTGCAGAAGGATCTAGAACCCAAGGTACCTATCCTTGGACCTGGACCACTATCCGAAAGGCTTGTTTGCTTACTAGGAGGCTTCAATGGAACTTACTTGGTTTTGGTCTTATTACATGGGATGGGACATGAGTTTATGGAGTGACTTCTCAAATAAGGGACGGATGGGCATTTGCTTGTCAACCAATGGATTACTTTATTACTCCGAGGTCCTACTATCTCAGCTACTCTCATCTATACTAGGGAAGGAAAGTAGGGATAAGTAGAGAAAAACTCAACTCTTATGGGGAAGTGAGGCTTGGGAGTAGTTAGTTTAAGCTTAAGACTAGGTAAGAGTAGCAATAGAGTACGGAAGAGAGCTACCTTAGGAGAACGAAAGTAGGTATGAATAAGTACTAATTCTTGGTTAGGGAGGACTACTAGATAACGAAACTAGATATGTCAAGGAATGTCTTTTCATGTATGTATAATATGTAATTCTTCTTCCTGGCCTCCTATAATATCTATCAGTTTTGTCTTGTCTTCTTGTACTGAATAAAGCTACCTCAGTCTAAGATACGGCTATAAGCAACTCTACTCTATCATAAGTATTCCTTTCTTCTTACTAAGTCAAATCCAATAGGTCAACTACCTGGGATAAGTCATTACCTGGGGTGGGGCTTCTTCTACCATAGGCATATGAGATAGCCTTCTTCTACGATGGGAGAACTAGGAGTTTATGTGAATGAATAGGAGTTGTTAAGTAAAAGACGCCGGTACAGTAAGGCAAGGAAAGATAGGGAATGAGTAGGGTAGGAGGGGTACACATCGGCATTGGGTGGGGCTAGCGCTTTAGAATTACTTTCTGACTTACTCCGGTACAGGGGACTACTATATAAACTACTCTACTAGTGAGTTGAGTGAGAGCATGAAACCCTGGTTCTTTCGTCGCGGCCCCTTATTTCGAGTATATGTCTGTTGTCGAGTTTCCAAGAGACTCTAAAAGTCCTGATCCTAACTTCGACAGACCTAGTGATTTTTTAGGAAAGTTAACTAAGCGCCGATCAAATGAACAGCGATATGAGTTCCGACTGAGATCAATGGAAAAAGACAAGGCGATGTGTAAGGTTTCAACGGAAATAGGGCAGAGCGATGGAAGCTTTCTATCAATTCTTAGCTTACATGTGCTCCACAACCCTGAGCAATTGGGCCATTCGTACACCCAGTCTCTGTGAAAGCACTGATTGCAATCCTCGAATTCGAATCGAAGGATATGAACTATACTGGAGAGAGCCATAAAAGAGAAAGTGTACACATCACCGAAAGGGCTAGTTGCCGTTGTTCTGCAGAAAAACTCCCCTCTTCAATAGGCCATTCCGGGAAAGTACTTATTGTACGAAAGAAGGAAACTGCCCCTTTTTTTTTATCTCCCTCTCTCGGACCAATCTTCCACATTGACAAAGAGCCCCAAAGGTGTTAGTGATCCAACTAGGGAACTCGTTGAAGTAGACTGTCCTTGTCAATTGGTCGCAGCTCGCTTATTCTAAGATCATAGGCTTTTACTTGACCTGAAGATACGATACTTACTATTCAAAGAAGTTCCTTTCTGGAACCATACTGAGATCTCATAGGGTTCTTTCCCTTTAAGTGCATAAATGGAATAAAGGACGGATTCTCTCTATGAACTGTACGGTTGGTTTTGACAAGAAGGAATCTCTAGCTAAGAGGCCCTTTCTTAAGACCAAGTGTGCTGGTGCTAGATATCAATGCTAACCCCAACAGTTTCCTTTCCAAGAATTAGTAACTTCGGTGTAAAGTACGAGCGTGTCCCAGTCACTCTCTTGTTAGTCCCGTAAGGAAAGGGCTAATTTATAACATGGTACTAGTGGGTAAAGATTGGCGAACCTATATAGGCAGGGGGAGGTACAAAGTGACTCGACTGGTAAGGACCCGAAGGGGACCGACTGGCAAGGAGAGAGAGGGACGTAGAACCACTTGTGGGTCGGACATGGCATGGAATGCTCAGCTATCCGAAGATGCCCATTCAATTGGGACCAACCCTACGAGTTGAAGCCGAGTCAAGCTAGTATACGCTTTTCTGTGCTCTTCTTTGAGATCCTATTCCCTTTCCAAATTGGCTGTGTAAGACTTCCTACTTTAGTTTCGAGATTGGGCTCTCTGCTACCCCACCTTAGCCTTAGAAAAGGGAGGTCAAATCCAGAATTCTTCGTGTGTTTACTATACGCTATATGAATTTACCTGAAAGTGGTACTACTTAGATATATATGTCAATCTCTAGAGAAATGCCTTAATTCCCCACCACTTAATAAAGCTGAGATTAGCACTAAGGACTGTTAAGCTTTACTCTATGAATTGACGATAAGCGGGTGTATAAAGGGTAGCCGGGAATTGGCGGGTGCCCGCTGGATTGAATCCTGTGTCAATCTGGGTTAAACGAATGATCTTCTCAAGCACCTTTTCGTTGTCTCCACTTATTTTATGCTTTATATACTATATGCCACTACACATATACTACCCCGCGAAAGAACGATAGCCTGATAGGCATGGTCCCTTAATGATATGGGAATTGACCCTCTCAACTTTGACTTATAGGAGGGGCTTGATAGAGGTAGTAGGGCTTTCACTAACAAAGGATTTGCTAATTCTGACAGTTTGGTAGATACTGACATTCTGAAATGTACTAATATAGACTAGCTGGTATATTTTCGACAGCACATTTTTACATCCCATAGACCCTCTACTCCTACTTATTCCTACGGGGAGCCTCGTTTGTTTATTATCTAGCTATACGTTCCCTCCCTACTCCGCCCTATCCTTAAGCAAGAACTCCAAGATCCCTACCAACTACTACTGTAACTTATTAAACATAAAGTTATGAAACTCAGACATAAACTCATTTGATAAGCCAATCTATTAGTAATTCATCGACATTAACGAATACCTAGTGTTCAGCTTACATCAACTTTTGCTTTACCTAGTGAGTCCTTGCCTATACTTGACTACTTTGACCTAGTGCTATTGTACTGTACCTACTACTCTTTTTCTTGATATAAGGTCTATACTTATTCATCTTCTTCTCCTGCTTACTGGTCATCTACTCCTAAATCTCCTCCGTCACCATCTAAATTAGGCATATCTATGTAGGACCTTGTTGCCGCCTTTGAAGCATAAGTAAGCCAAGAACTTCCTCAGATTCTCACTTACTTAGTAGTAGACGGTTAAAGAAAGATCTTGTCTATGGCGAGCAGTACTTCGACCAGTGGAGGAAGATCAAGAAAGATGAGTGGGAGTGCTCTAGTAGGCGCTTAAGGTATTCCACTAGCGAGGCAGGCGTGTACGGAGAAAGGGGCTTACTTTATCAAGGCTGACCAGTGTATAGGTGAGTTGGTGCGTGATCACCCTCATAGCTTAACTCTTCGGTAGCTTTCCTTGGTAGACTTATTTATCTAGGAACTTAAGTAAGATTCCTTATCTGTGCAGTCTTAATATGACTAATACTGCAAATTAACACCTAATAATGGATCTAAACAAAAAGAAGCTTGAGAAAGGGGATTTGACCATTCATTTTCTTTCTAATTCTGTAATTATCATTCATTCTTTGAGCATTGACTTGAGAAAAGACTCAAGGTACATTTTATAAGCAAATAGAAGACATTATAACTTCATTGACTAAGTAAAAGACAAAAGTCATACCTCAACTCATGCATCCATAAGTGACCTGCTTAGTACTCATATCGGCCTATTTTACTTATCCCCACCCGGCCTGTACCAAGCCGCCCTACTGCTACTTTCCTACTCTTGCCCTCCTACCTATCATCTCTCGTGGATTAGATGGATTAATGGTCTTTTCTCTTTAATGAATAGGAGTTTCAGTCTAACTCTACTGAAAAAGAAGGAGTACTCTATATATATTCCATTGGATATGGGATTGGCACTAAGGAAAGAAAAGATGAGTAAGCGCGAAACCCGGTTTTATTTGATTTCGAAGTTAGAGATTTACGAGACTTTAAGTAAGTACCATGAGAATAGTCTTAGTGTTTTCAAACATAACAAACTCATACCATGAGCAATATTCAAAACCAGCAGGTAGCTACTGTGAGATTGATTGGAACTCTGTACTGTGTTTAATAACTCCCATCCGTGCTGCCTCTCACGGATGAGTGTTCTGTCTGGTAGGTAAAGGTCTGACTTTCAGTTCTGTTCAGTAGGGAAAAAGCACATCTATCAAAGGGAGGGATGGGTAAAAGCCATCATACTATTGAAATAAACCTCCTAAATACTAGGGCAATCCTTCACTAAACACATACCCTCCTAAATACTAGTTTGATCCTTTACTCAGTCAGTCGGAAGGTTCAAAAGAACGAACCCAACGAAGGCCTCAACCCGCACTCTCTTTATTTCTGTATCTCTTAACTGACTTACTGGAGAGCACTGACTCAAGTGATGAGCTTCATCCATAAATACGTTGAGAGTGCAGAACCTCTGAGTTATATACAGAGGCAGGGGCTTTGGATTGTAAATAGAGTTTCTTCAAGATTGACTATTGGTATAGAAGCGAACTGTCTCGAACTAGATCACTGGCTTTCTTTCCGTCTAGCTCTTTTGACTCCGGAGAATTCAATTTCTTTTGGGTTGAGACTCTACTCTATAGATCGATGTGGGTGAAGACTTGCTAGATAGAAGAGCTTGTGTCACTGACTTGCAAATCTAATTCTTGATTATTTCTCAAAATATCATAAATCCACTTGCTTGGCGTATCAATTGCTCCATCTTGCACTCCTTCTATTTCTAGTCCAACTAGCGAACCTACACATTAAAAGGAAGCCTTTCCAACAATTTCTTGATTTATGGCATCCGGCATTGATTCCTGCCTGCGGGTAGGCTTGGAGTTCAGAATTCCCAAGAAAAACAAATCTTCAGAGGCAGGGAGGTGAGATTTAATGGCAAGCTGAGCTGACAGTGCAAAGGAAGTAAGCTATCCAGCTTTGTAGTATTGCAGGATTAGAAATACCTAACTTGGTATACTTGACTGAAGATGACATGGCAAGTTATGCGAATCATAGGGGCACCTAGAGATATATTATTTAGAAAAGGGACAAATCAAAAGAATGACAAAGAAAATTCACATGCGTGCGTTCCAATAAACTCATTTCTTAGTTTATTCTTTAGCAGCCACAAAGAAAAAGAATGTTTTAGCAAATATTTTTCATGTTCAATAATTCCAATTTCATGAATTTTTTTCAAAGAAAGGATACTTGATTAAATCACAGGTAGGCACCCAGGAGCATAAGCAGAAAAGAGCCAGCACGGAGCCCCTTCATATTACTTCTGGTAGAAAGGACAGTCTTAATTCATAAAAATATGAGGTCTCTCAAAAGAAATGAAAAGGGATAAAGAAATTAAGAGGTTCCCTTCGTCCTGCAAAAGAGTTGTATTTTACATTCCACCCACATCCACTCTTTCAGTTGCTTCTTCCGAAAGAGTAGTGTATATAACAAGTAATGTACTTTGTATAAGAAAAGAGATTCCAGTTGGGAGTTCAAAGCGGGGCACCTGGCTTGTCGTCTGTTCTGTAGTAAGTCATTCATAGGCGCTTTCCTTTTAGTTAGACTTCTCTAACTATATCTCACGTTGGTAGGCTTTTTTCTTTCTCTTGTCCGTGCCTTCTTCAATTCGGACCATTGAAGCCAGCATTGCCAGTGCATCTGCAAACTGATTCTTGGTTCTGGGCATGTAACTGAAGGTGATCTTTTAGAACCGTATTATCAGCTCCTCGAGATATGATCGATACGGGCTTAGGCTCTCTGGTCTTCCAATCTCCGCTTGGCATATAATGAGGGGAGAGTCTCCATCGAGTTCGCTTTCTTCTAACGAAAAAAAGAAGTGGAATAAGGTCAGTCAACACCCAAGAAAAGAAAGGGGAGAGTCTTGTTCAGCCGCTTCAACTTCATCATTTGGGTTTGAAAAATCAACACAATAACCATGAGGCACAGCGAAGTAAGCTTCGTCGGGGTTAATTTCATTGATTGGAGCGTTACTAAAACTCAAAAGAAAATGCAGACTTGGGTGGACGGCACAAGCCCATCAGAAGCATCACTAGACACAGACTCAGACTCGTCATCAGACTCATTGAATCAAACTACTGCAGGGAAGATTAAGAGGGTATTAAGTAAATTTGTGATTGGGAACGAAAAATCTCATGTCATAGCTGATGACCGGTCATTAGTTGTATTAAGCAGGTCATTAGCTGGTACTTTTCTTAGGGGTTAAGAAAACGTGGGACTAGATCTCAAGTCAGTTGTTCTTGCTATATATGTGTGTGCTGATTATCAGACGTTTTTTGTTGTTTCTTTTGAACAAATCAAATCAGAGCCTCTCTACTCTATTGATATTTCAGTTAGATCCATAGCTTCAATTAAATTGCTCCAATCCCCACGAGGATGCTAATCTTGAAGGTTTTCCCATGGCCGAGATCTCCTGCTGTCCATAAAGAGGTGCCGCTGAAAAGCTCATCCGGGCCAACTTGTAAGTTTTACCTGGTAGAATACGTTACAAGTAAGAGCAACTTTGTGTAGTCTGGTCTAAGCCATAGAAATGGGTGAGGTGGTCTAGTCGAGTACGGCATGTTTAGGAGCTAATGTCAAGTGGGTTGAAAGATTTTAGGAGATCGCTTGAGTGAAGATAGGAGGTGCGGGTTCATGAAAAGGGAGGAAAGAGTAATGGTGAAGGATGTGTTCGGGTGCATCAGGTTAGCACTCAAAACTTCCTGGGCTGAACCCCTAGCCTGAAACTCACTCCTCATCTGCCCGTACTCAGTACAAGGAAAAACACTATTTCGGTGATACCTATTTACCTTCCCTTACATACTCCTTTTAGACCTCTAAAAGCTACCTAGGGGAAATGTCTATTCCAAAGAAGAGAGATGCTAGTCCGGATGCTACTAATCCCTGCAGAGTGTTACCTACTGCGGCCTATCTTCCCTGCTTTGAGTACTGCTACTCCTACCTATTCTACCTATGTCTACTATGTGTACGTTGTTATCTACTAGAACTAGTCCTCTAGTAGGGCCCTAGTAATTAATTAGAAGATTTCCTCACTCGGCTGCTAAGACATGATAGTCAAAGCAAATCCATGACATCAACTCACTCATATTCGAAGAGTCAAGTTGCTTATGGAGTCCTCGGCATCATAGAACTCGTTGAACCTTTCACACTTATCTGTCTCTCAGTCTGTCCAGTCAAGTAAGGCAAGTCCAAGAGTCTGCAGTCCCGTTGCAAGAAAAAGAAAAAGAATACGAGGGAGACCTACCGCTTTTGCTCGTTAAGCTATAACGTGCCCTTGGCTTTCCCAATTCTCATTTGGCTTCTGACCCACTCACAACTCAACCAACGCGTAGTACAAAAGAAGAGCTAGTTTGAACTAAGTCGGCTTCTATGTGTGGAAAAGATGGCAGTTGGACCAACGGCTCGGGCTACAACGCATCTTTCTTTTGCTACGTTCTTCTTTTAGGTTTCGTATCAAACTCGACGTATAGTATAGAAGAATCGTCCTTCTCTTTGACTTTATATAGCTACCGTTTACTGGCAAACTCTTCAACAATAAGTCAGGGCCTAGCTTGCTTCTTCGGGGTGCTTCTGGAGATAGCTCAACCCCTTTCAACACTCCAACTATGCAAGATTCAGAGCAATTTGGCGATGCATATGAAAAACCATCTGGCTTAAACACACACAAATGACCACAAAAAGGTGCTCATATTGACCAAGAACTACCTCTTCCCTCTACTGACGTGCCCGAACTCCCACTCATAAATCACGTCGTATATATACATACATTCGGGATATCTTGATGCCGTGGTAGCGAAAGCGTGGGTCGGCTACGTGGAAGGCATAGAGAGGTTGAAGCAACTAATTTCCGCTGCGCGCCTTGCCTTTCTAAAAGTACGCTGTACAGGACTTTCTTCCCCGCATAAGAGTAAGCACTGAAGCAGATGACCGGACCACTTACTAAAAGTAGGATTGGCAACCGGAACCTTATTCTTCTTCTTGACGGAGTATTGCTTTTGAAACTGAATTAAGTACTAAACAAGTCGGATAGAGTCGTCTAAATACGAAATTATTATCCTCGAAGAAAAATAGATGTAAGTTGTCCTCTTTTAGAACTAAACAATATAAATCAGTAGGAAGTAAGGGATCGGCAGATTCATTGGCAAAGAGGAAATCTTGGAAACTGGGACCGAAATACTATGGTCCCTTTTCAGGTTTTTATAAGCCGCGGGTTTGTGTTTTTGCTTCGTATTCCATTATGCTGACGTCGAAATTTATCTCTAATAAACTCTTTGATTCATCTTATCACTCACGTAAAGGTACTGAAGATATGCCTCAACCCCTTATGTCTCAATGTCAAAAAAAGAACTGAAAGTATACAACTTTTGACCTTGTACCGACATCTATCACGTATGGAAGTGAACAGTCAAGCTCTCTTCGTTCTAGTTACAGACCTGCAACCACAAGAAAAGTGTTTAGTTCTATTGGGCTCGACCACAAGTAGTGAAATATACAGCTAGTCTAGGTACAGAACGCAGTCTTACTCATCAGACTCTTGGTAAGCTTCTTTATTCAGGCGAATTCTGCTCTGGATCGGATGTTCGGAGAACCGTTCATTTTATATACTATAAATCGCACGGTCGAGATAATAGAACACATTTCCTAATTCTCCGTTCAAATTAACAGAAGGACGGAAGGGCGAAATGGTCATTTTACAATGAAACGTCTCTTTCTTATTTTTAAGATCCTACGCCTCCTCTCTTCGTCTGTCTCTCTCAGCAACCCTCCGTGCGCGGATCCTACTTTTCACCAATTCTCATCTTTTCACGGCCTACATACGCTAACGCTTACTCATTTGTTTAGCCGAGTCTCGCTTTCTTTCTCCAGTAGGTGGACTAGAAAGAACCGTAGGTAGAACCAGCTCCCAACAACCACCAAGAACAAGGACGAAGTCCAGCCGGATAAGTAGAGAAGGCCATGGAAAGAAAGGGGATGTTAGTTATATCCAGACCATAGACTGCGCTTCAACTTTCAGGGGGAAAGCTCTACTTAGCCTTACGTAGCCTGATGCTCTTAGCCCACCGGCTTACCGAGCTCTACGGCACTTTTATTTCAATGTTAGGCTAGGCTTCTTCTTTCCCGAAGGACCTCTCACTCTCTGGAATGTCCGATTAACTGTGGGTGGTATCGAATGATACAAAGTTGAAAAAGGAGCTAAACGCGAGCACAAGAAATTGCGTACCTGACCTGTTACCTACTCTACCTTCTTTCCCTACTTGCCCTTCTTTCTTCACTTCCTCTCTAGTCTCCCTACCGAGTCATACTCTTATCTGCATGCCATAGACTCATACCGGCCTATCTTACATGCTTTACCCAATAACTGTAAATACGTTGCTTCAACAACTGTCAATTCCAATACGTTGCCCTAGCTCTAGTCCCAATCCATGAAAAGATGCTAGATCTGATAACACTGACTTTTCTCACTTTCCATTTATTGGGTCTAGCTAAGCTAGCTGAACTCTCCTATCATGAGTTAGTGGATATGCATATCTATGAACTAGGGATGCGAGATAGGGAGGCGTAATAGACATATGCTAGGAATAGGTGTTTTGGTCACTCAAGAGCGGCATATGGATAGGCCTATTTATACGGGTAAGCTCGCTCATAGGAATAAGCAGTCACAAGTCAAAGTAAGGGTATACGTAACTCATAGAAGCACGGGATGCTCATAAGAGAAGAGATAGGAAAGACATGCAAAGCATGGTTAAGTCAAGTAGGTCAGATAGGCAAGAAAGAGTAGCAGCAATAGATAATAGGGCTAGTAGGGCTGAGTCAAGAAGTAGTTAACTTGTGTCTATTGCCTTTCCTCTTTATTATGAAATATAGGTACCTGGGATAGGGCACTGGTCTTGTACGATAGGGAATGTAGGTAAGCTGGACTTGAAGCAGCTTAGGTAGTAGTAGTCTTTGCTTAGTAGGCAGGGAGGGGTACACGGCGAATCTAAACGAGTTGAGGTAAGAGTTTCGTTTGAATAGGAGTTCGATGGCTGAGGAAAGTCTAATAGGGCTAGCATTGACAGTTATTAGCAGACGACTAGGCTATTGCTTGGGGCGTAAGTGGTCCTCTTAATGGGGATAGGGTAAGCAAACTGTTTGTTATCATATATGTATTCCTTGATTTCAAAGAAGAGCAGAATAGGAGTTCTTCTAGATTATAGATAGGTACAATTCTTCTACTCCAATCTATACTAGGCAACTCTACTTAGGCGATATGAGTAGGTCTTAGATCAAGGAGAGAAGTTGAGTGTCAAGTAGGTGTCAGCTAGAGAATGGTCCTTTATAGGGAAGGGAGACTAGGTTTATGAGGAAAACTAAGCTAGAATATGACTTTAATGAGTTTATATAGAATCTGAGGAGTGTGTTTATTCAGAAAAGAAAGAATGAGTTGTTCTTAGATCAAATCTAATAGGCATTGTTACTCAGTAAAATACTAGGTATTCGTATAGGCATAGGCTAGGTCATTCCTTCTTACTTTAGGATTCCTTTCTTACTTTGAATTACTAATGTTGAGTAGTAGTTAGGAGTAGGGTGTTACTGGTCTCTTGTCTTCTCTTGCCACTAAGTAACAGACTCGGGGCAACGGATTGGTATTGATGGTGACTTGGGCAAGGAGTTTAATAGGTCTACTGAGTGGATGTATGACTTCTTCCTGCATATTCATATCTATGAGTGGGAGTTGGGTAAAGCAGGTCAGAGCACTAGGTAGGGGAAGCAGCAGGTCACTCTACTAGAGAAAGGGGCTAGTGCATTGGCATAGGAAATGTAGGTACAGCAAGCAGATAACTCTCTACTAGGTCCTATCTATACGGTCTATGACCAGTTCCTTGTAGGATGTAATGAAGATTTTCTTGGTGCTCTAAGAGGTATTAGCAAGCTCCAGACTCCAAAACACTGAAATCGATTTTTCACTCAATAGAGTAGAAGTGCACTTGACAGGACTTCGCTCGAAGGGTGTATAAGCGAAAGTAGTTCTAGAAGAAGAGTGATCCTACTTATTTATTAAAAGCAGTTGGAGTAGAGCTTGCATGTGTTAAGCATATGGAAGACTTAAGGGGGTCCAATATAAGTATGTGTTGAAAGATAGGTTCAATCCCTTCTATAACACTCGATAATTATCCACTTTCACCTTAAGAGTTACATTGAGTTCATGCTCAAGCACTAGAGCGGATAGGAATGGCTAACGATAGATAAACCTGAGGTAAGTAGCTAACTGACTAGTGCTTCCAGGCCAATAGCTGGTTATAGAGCTAGGAGAGCTCTTATGGTTATTACTCGAGGTGCTTAGTCCTAGTTTTTTTAGGATCAAGAGTCAAGGTATCAGAGTGCTCTTTCTTTTCGTGCTACTAGCTCACCTGTACTATCTGAATTCAGGAAGGAGGCTTTGCCAACGGAGAATACAGTAGCTCTTGCTTTCTGCGCTTCCTTCCACATCCCCAGCCTATTCATTTGGCATCTTCGGCAACTACTCCATACTTCTTATACTTATTTCAGTGATGTGTATTTTTCTCTTTGACGCTTCTTACTCTTTTGAAGGAAGCTTCGTACTTTACGTATAAAAAAAATACACTCTATATATAATAATGCAAATCAATCCCTTTTACTGCTTTAGGATAGGACCTCTATGAATAAGCCTGCGAGCAAGTAGTTATTTACCTTGCCTCTGTCTGTCTGTGGTGAATAAGGGTGGGCTGCGCCCCAGTAAGTAAGTACTTGAAGAAAGGTCCCTTCCTTGGGATAGGTAAGGCACGTGAGAAGGCAGGTCTCGCTCTCAGATAGAACAAACCAAAGCAAGCCAGTGATTGAGCGAGGGTATGCATTAGAATCTCCTAAACGAAGCCAGCACGCATGACTGGAATTGAATGAACTTCTACTCCCAAGCCGAATTCTATTCGCTACGCTGCAGCAGTAGAATTTGAATCCTAGGTTGGGGATGGGGATTGTAGGAACGTAGCCGAACCATTAATCGGTGATCGAGTGAATGACTACTGTCGAGCCAAGCCTGGAACTGAACTCCTTGTCTTGTATGCGTACCAGCTCCGGAACGTAGTAGGCCTGTTGCTGGAATGGGACCAACCGCAGGACCACTCCCTCCGATTGAGAATAAGTCTCCCTTTATGTTCATCAGTAGGAGTATCGGGCTTAGTGGATCAGTTCCGACTCACTTTCTTTATAGAAAGAGGCTTTCGGCAGTCATAAGCGTACTTGAACTAAGATCTGGTTGTTCCTGTTATCCTGGAGCTGGCAGTTCCATGGAAAGTGGTGTATATTTTCCCAATTGGATGTCAAATGGACGGGTTTCCTGATTGGACATGCGTAAATGGCTAGCTTTCCGAGTTCTGGCTAGCTAACAGTTATCCACTCCAGTTCTTCCAACTAGGCATTGCATATAGCTTTCCGGGCAGGGAAGTCTTTATATACAGATATGGCCCCATAGTAGGCTCCTCTATCATCCTGGCTTTGAAGATCGATTGGAAGGCAGTTCACTGACTTCTCCGAGTAGGCGGTTGTTCACCCTAGTCAGTGATTTGGGCATTCATAAGCGGCCTTTGCAGCTTCCAAAGACATTCCTTCCTTCCTGTTGGTTGGCTCGCTACATCCTTTCGCTCGCTGGGTGGTTGCCTAGCTTCTAATAAAGAAAGAAACCATGGCATCGAGATTTGCATTTCTGTCTCTGGTTGGCTACCAACCTATTCTATAGGTAGTAGCCGCTTATTCTCAATCCACAACCTATTCTATAGGGTTTGGCAACCTATTCATGAAGCAACTGATTCGCTACAACCTATTCGTGAATGAGAGATACCAACCTATTTGATTTGCATGAGTTAAGCATATACTTTCTGTCCTACTCCAGAGTCCAGATTCTCTATTGCACAAGATGAAGATCCTCAATGAGGTGCTGTATAGCACCCGAGCTACTCCTAGTCACTAGAATGTCATCGACATACACTAACAAAATGGTGATTTCATGAGTGTGACACCGCACAAACAGGGAGGAGTCAAATAACTTATTTGAGCGGGAATAAGAAAGCGCCAGAAAGTACTTTACTTTTTTTCTTTATAAAACGAAACCAAAGACTTTTGAAGCACTTAGTAAGCATACTAATTAAGACCGAGTTGCTTGATTGGGCCTGTCCATTCGCTCTAGGTCATGTCCGTGAGTCTTCATATTTGGTTTCTTTCGCGCTACTTGATACACTACTTTAACTTTTATTGTTTGAAACTTCTTTCTGGCCTGAAAACGAAACAACTTAAACTTACTTAATAAAAAGAAAAATCTACGTTAAGTAGAAATTGAATAAGAGAGAAAGAAGAATTGGATGTCGGCACTTAGAAAAGAGGACTGGCGCGAAGTTCTAGACGTCCTGCAGCTTCTTAAAATTAGATATTTACGCTCCCTGGGTGCTTAGACAGTGGCTTTGCTTAATGCGCTTAGCTTCATTTCGTATAAAGTGAATCAATTGGGTAATGCAACTCTTTATAAGATAAAAGCAAGGGAACCTGAGATGCCCGCAGGGGAAGGCCAAATAGATTGATTTCTCCCAACGGGCTTTGGCTAGAATCATATTGGATCGGTTCTATCATCATGGAAAGCTACTAAAACTTGCCTTGGATCGCTTTCCCCCTTAGACCCCCAAAGAATTGACCCTCGATAGTTAAAGATTATGAAATGGATAATCTCGGAGATTGAAAACTTTATCCAGTATGCTCAAAAGAAGAAAACAAACGTTTTAATACTTGATAAGATATCTTACGCTTTGTAATTCTTTGTGTCAAAGTCACTCGTCAATTACCAGTAAGATTCAATCTGGTGTAGGGATGCGGGTAGGCCCATTGAAAAATAGGACTTACCTCACTAACAACTATATATATGAATGCGATCTTCAGTCCTCTACTTACTCTTGAAACCTGGAATCATCTTTGCTATAACTCCTTTCCTTGCTTATTGTACTGAAGACTGTAAGGAGAGTCAAGAAGCACGAATTCTAGTGTCAATGAGGTTGTTGTTGATACTAGTTCTGAAACTCCACTTAAGGAAAGAAATGCCCTTTGTCGTCTTCTGGCTCTAAGCTGCTACTCGAGGCACACAAAGAATCTGTCTTATTATTCTTGTTGGACTAGGAAGAATAAATCCATTCCCAAGGCTACACGCTACTTTAGAATCGAGTGAGGGCGCTCTCTCTGTGCTATCCCAGACTCCAGGTTTGCCATTACCATTGGGCAGATTAAGCTTACTTTCTTCCTACTTTTCAGAAGTATTGCATTAAAAAGTGTTTGGACCAGGCACGATTTCCTTTCAAAAGGCGTACTTGAACGTAAGGAGTGTCCTTAGACTATTTTCGGCCATTACCTGGCATCCTTACTTGACTCAAGAGAAGGCCCTCTACTGCTGCTTGGCTTACCAGAGTATTTCACTAAGTTTAGGCTGTGTAAGAAGTGAAAGAGGGTTAGGTAAAGAAAAGGGCTTCCTCCATGAAAGAGCTAGGGGTAAAAAACTATCTCACAAAGTAGAGTTCAAGACTAGATCAAAGGCAGAACAAGAAGATAGGGCGAAAAGTGGATAAAAGTAATGGCAGCCAGAGTTAGGAACTATGCGGAGTTGAGCCTTGATAAAGTCCCTTGCCTGCGAAATATGTATGTAGTGGTCGTCCAAGTAAAAATAGGAAGAATGTATGAAAAGGCCGCCAAGGTGAAGCTTCAATTGGCCACTTCCATGTCATGTAAATGCTTTGATCTTCAGGTCTCTCACTGGCTTGACACCGGAAAGGAAGATTCACTCAGCCTACGAAAAGAAGTTCTTAGACTTTCTTCTTTATTTATACCCCCTCTTAGTCACTGAGACTAGTGTCCTTACACACAAACAAGCAACTAGTACTTGAGTAGTTAGAGCTTCTACTTCCTATCAAATATGTGTTCTGCGCCTACCTACAGTCACTCCTTTTCTATTTCCTCAAGCTGGCGCAGTTAAGCGGCGAATCCGTAGAAAGCGCTATTGAAGTGAAGGCTTTGGATGCTAAGAATAAGAGATCATACTTTTGTGAGCTTCTTTTCCTACTTGACTCAATCTTGCTTCTTTGCCCGCCACGGCACTTTCTATTCCCTATGTGGATCTGAAATTGTTTTCTTGCTGCTTTTTGATGTCACTAAGCTGCACCTAGTTTGCTTCTTTGTTGTAGCGTAGTGCCGTAGTTTATTGTTGATTTCCAAAGTATCGATCCTTTATGAATGATTATTAGAGACCTTCCTGAACAGATAGGCGAGCTTCCTTCATAAGCAATACCTCAGGATCTATCTCTTTTTTGTGAGCATACTCCCATAACTCTTTGACCTAGAACCTCCTATTTGATTCATTGTTGGAAGCAACTTTTTGTGTGCAATTAGGTCAATTTTATAGAACTCTATAACTTGGCAACTGAACAATGAATGGCAATTCAATTTCATTTTGGGATGACGTTTGGGCAACCAAAATCACCTTGATGAGAGATTTCCTAGTTCTTGACCACCATTGTAAACAACCATGTATCTCTGCTCTCTCTGGCATTGATAAATCCAGGTATGGTGTCTTGGATTAGTTTATGCTTCCTCTCACTTCCCAAGCACACAAAGAATGGTGTTAGTTTGAAAAGATCTGTTCCAGTCTGCTTTTCCACAACAACGATGATGATCGTCTAATCTAGAGATGGGACCCGGCCAATTTACTATCAAATCGGCCTGCCTATAAAAAGCTGTCCGACCGGGCTCACCTTTATTTCTGAGGAGGATGATTTGGTCCGTTCAAATCCCACCCACTACCAAATTCTTTGATTTGTTAAGTTCAGTTTAATAAATGGAATGTTCCAAATGAATTTACCGTAACTCCCACTTTCATTGCCTCGTCTTCTCCACCTATACTCCCCCTCCCGTTCTCTGTACCTATTAATCTCTCCATGCTTTCGCCTGCCTGACCCGCAAGAGTACCTCTCTTTCGTCAAATCTTGTCAATTCTTTCATCTTGCTATTCTGTTGTTGAAGAAATGTCAACACAAAATTAAGTACTAAACAAGCTTATATCTCTAATGAAGCCTGGATGCTACTTGTATTATATTCATATCGCTAAAGTGCGGCTCATGCATTATTTTAAATAATGCGAAAGAAAAGCATCAGTCCACTTCCTCCCGTTATGCATCTAGGAAAGCGGTAGCTTTTATTGAAAAATTAAAAAACGAGGTGTGGAAGAGGTACCAGTTACGGGGGTGTCAGACACGAAGGGTGGTAATGGAGATAGATCTGGTGAGATTTTTCCATGTTATCCTTTACACGTCCAATGTTTGTGTCACATTTCTTTTATACTATTGTTGTTGTCAAATTGTTGCATTCACAGGAGATGAAGGGAATCAAAGAAGTGGTGATACCTTGTCGGCTCGAGGGCGCAGCCGGAATATGCTGTAGATACTGTGTATGACACCTATATTTATTGTTTTTCTTTGGTATTGCATGCAGGAGATGGTGGAAGGGAATTACGGATGAAAAAAATAAAGAGGGCGAAGGTGCTCCTTCTGGAGGAAATAACGGAGAGAAGACTGCAACGACTGGTTGAAATAAGCTAGTTTTTTGCGATTCAAATAAATATTGAAAATATACTGTTTGTGTGTGCATTGTGTGTGTATACTTGGTGGGCACTTTATGCTGGTTGGTTGTGCATTGTCTGGTTGGTACTGTATACTTGGTTGGTACTGTTTGCTGGTTGTGCATTGTGTTCGTACAGTGGGTTCTGCGTGGTATTGGAATAATTTGCTTGCAGTTTGAATATGTTGCTTATATCAATATGTGTTGTGGCTGTTGTGCATGTGCTTCTCTTTGGTTTTGTTATTGTGATAAGGTGAAACTTATATCTGGAAATATATATAGGTCTGTCTAGTAAGTACAGATCCGATGACGACGATGACTTTGCAGATCGTGGCACCGTTCGTGCGAGTGGTGCGGCTGACCACTTGTATCGCAAACAGGTTAGCCGATTTGCATTGCAGAAGCGTCATACCGTACACCTAGCCGTACACCTAGCCCATCAGTGCAGCAGAAGCAGAAGGGCGCACGCAGCTTGAATGGTAATGGGGTTCCAATGCAACGCAAGGCTCCGACTCGTTGCTACACTCGAAGGCAAACCAAAACACGTAGTTATGTTCCAGTGGTTAAGCTGTTCTCATCTAATGATAGATACTCCTTCGCCAGCTAGTTGACTCAGTCAGAAATGGTAATCATTGGTTATTGTATGTCACATATAGTTTGATCTGCACAGTAGAAAGCTTATTGCTTATTTTCAATTACCTATGTTAATCCTAGGAACCTAAGAGCATTACGTCAATCCTGGTTGGGAATTCAAAACTTCCTTCACTTTATTTTCAACGAAAACTCTTCTTGCAGCATCCAAAGAACCACCTATCATTGTGCGTATCTGTTTTAGAGTTGAGTGATTCCTTTAGTAGAGTGCAACGGGTGATGGCTATGGGCCTTCAAGTAAAGAGTTTGGGATAGAGGAACTTGCTTGAAAAAATAAATTATATACTCGTCTGTCTCTTCCTGTAATTGCAGGTTCACGAAAGAAAGGGGATAGTTGCCGTAGCCTATTCAATCTCACCCGTCAACATTGAATCTTCAGTCAAGTATTGGAAAAGTTCTCAGCTTAACACGATACAGACCTATTTGTTATTTCTTTACTTCGTCGTCGGGATACGTAGCGAGCTGGACATATGAAATCCATGCTTGCTTGAAGCTATATTTCGATATCTTAGTGATTTGTTTGCTTTCCTTGCTAACCACTCAAATCTGTACTTCACTTTCATTCCACTCACTCCTACTTGCTCCATTGCCGACGCGGAGTTGTACTTCTCCCTTCTCAAGCCTTCTCCTACTTCTTAGTGCCTGCACATTTGAACAAATATGAGCACAAGACCCGGTATCTAATACCCAATCTTGGTTAGAAGAAGCGAGATTAACCTCAATAACGTTTATACCTGATGTGGATGGAACATTTCCAGCCGTCGGCGAGGTACTTGTGGCAATTCCTCTTCCAATGCCCCTTGCCCTTACAATAATAGCACTCGGCATCAGAAGCAACCTTTGCCTTAGAAGGGCCCCCAGTCTCTACTGGTGCCCGTCCCTAGAACATCTAAATCCAGAAAGAACTTAAAAGAAAAAGAATTATTAGCTAAGTATTGTCAGTCCATTGAATCCAGTCTTGAATCGCTGTAGAGGCCACAGTGATCGCATTCTTAGAGGAAGAACCGCCAGGTTCTTGTGTTCCTCTCTTTCCACAAGTTCCAGCATACCGTCCACTTCTTCCTCTTTTCAGGTGTAATTAGCGTGTAATGGGATTCCCAGAAGTCGTGAGTGAAGCTTGTCCTTGTGAGAGAAGGTGCTCCACTCTGCAGTCGTGGTAGTCTATTCCTAGTTATATAACTAATCTTTTAAACAACTCCCTTAAGGAGGAATTTCCTAGCCTAGTATATTAAGTAAGGTCTATTATTTGATCTAAATTCTTATTTGAAAGGTGCTTCGGATTGAGAAACTTTCATCCCATTCGATCCAATTGAGATGCCCTGGCTCTGACATGTGTTTTTGAAGTGGAAGAAATAACATGAAACTTATCTTTTTTGGTTTATTATATAATAAATTAAAGGAGAAAGAGTTTTATTACTACATCTGTCTTGTATGCCTAAGTAAATAGATGATCTGTCTTGTATGTCTCATCAGTAAAGAGCTTCCATGCATGCTAAGATTCCTTAATAGATAAATAGGAAATAGTTAGGCTACGCCCTTGTATAAATCTTTTTTTCATGAGATTAGCCATTCCATTTCTTTTATATAGAGATTTGGCTTATTTAAGCAAGCAAATATAGTCTGGTTACAGGAGTATATCGCACGGGGATAAGAAGGGATAGCGCTTCGATCAGCATGGGAGCTCGCTCATCTGGGTCTGATAACGCTAATCCGCTTACTCCGGCTCTGCTGGTGCAATTGGGAATCTCTCTCTCACCTGGCAGTACCTCTTTCATTCCTCTAAATTCTCCCATGTCTGGAAGCGGCAGCAAAGGAATAAAAAAGGGGATAGGCTTAGGAGGTGAAGCGGCTTACCTTCCTTTCATTCCGGCCTGCGACTTCATCTGAATCAGAATAAGAATCTGGATCTTCCTCAGCACTTGGGCTCGGCCACTCATCTGGAGTATGTCACCTGGTCTGGCCTGGCTGATGAAAGATCTCGTTTTTCTTACCATCTTTCTTAAGCCAAAAGAGGAGCTTAGCTCTCATAGGGCTCGGCTACTATAGCTCGAGGCTGTATTTCGTCCATCATAGAATAGAAATCTATAGAGGAGTCGGCTTAAAAGGCGCTTTAGGTCCAATTTATGCTGTTTAGCTCAATGCGCTATCCAGAGATCCAATCATTGGAATTCGCTTTGCTTCCTTTCCGTTCTATTATATAAAAAGTATTCCCCGGTCAAACTGGTCTGGAATCAATCAGTAGTACCTCCCGCGCTTGATTGGCGAAGGAAAACCGGGAATTTGGTGTCATTTCAATATAAACTGCCCAGTCCTCTGTTGGTTTAGATCTACGATCAAGGGTAAATCGCTAAATCAGGATCGGTCTTTCGTTGTTTGCTCTGTGGCAAAAGGTCAAGGCTCATCTGCTCATCGGGAATCGAATTACTTTCTTTCTTTATTTATCTCCTTCCCGAAACGATCGATCCTGATCCAAAGTCTTGATCGATCGAGCTCTCGTTCTCTATCTGGCCGGGTGATAGGTGCTTTCCTTTCTCTTTCTCCTTGTCCTTTTCTTTATCTCCATCTGTTTGTTTTAAGGTTGTCTGGCTTAAAACATCTGCCAGAGCGAGTAATGTTCCCAATCTCATCACAATCTTCCCTTTCTCTCTTCTCCGTATCTGTTTTCTGTCTTTCAAGGGACTCTATCAAGATTGTAGACGGGAGGTGGTTGGTAAGAGATAATTAATTGTTTTGGTGCGGGGTTGGAGTCGTTATAGAGGCTGGTTTTTATAAGCAGAATGAGTCTCCTTCAAAGAATATATAAGAGGGTTCATCTTGTTCTCAAGAGAATAGGGACGGGTCTAGTAGCGGGCAAAGCATAGATGGCTCGAAGTCAAAAAGGAGGTCTGGTAGAAGGTTTAAGAGGAAAGCTGGCATGACTGTCTGACTGTCTTAAGCATATCAGGAAGGGAAGGTAGCAGCAAGCCTTTAAGCTAGAAGTCTCATATGTGCTATTACCTATTCCTTAATGTAAATAGATAAACAATATGTGTTTGCTTAGTCCCCTTTCCTGGTAGTCTAGCTCAGTCTTTCTCTTTTATGTCCATTCCTTTAGTTTAGTTTGTCGTCTTTATGTTTATATGTCTTTAGTAAGAAAGCCTGTTAAAGCCATCTGATAAGTCAGGTACGTCAGGTCCATTCAATGCTCTAAAAAGCTTTCTTTTAGGCCCTGGAATTTACCATTCTTCAAAGACAGTAGGCAAAGCACTAGTTGGAAGTGAAGAGGGTCGGCAGATATAGGCTTTTCTTTTCTTTCATAAGTATCCTCTCGTAGGCCTCTCTTTCTGTGACAAAGAGGCATTCCAAGAACTTCTATGGAGGAGCAAGAGAAGAGCAGGTATTAGCTTAGTTTTATTCTTTAGTGACATCCCGTCGCTTCTTTAATTAATGCCTTCCTTCTGGGCATTTATCCTTGTTTTTATTATGGGCATCCGCTTACATAATTTCCTTTAGAGCTTACCTTTCTTTCCCTGTCTACCATTCCAGCTATGTGCCTATCCCTTGATTCCTGGTATGTGGTGCCCATCCGGTCCTTGTTTACCGCTGCTTTATACTATTAAAGGTTTCCATCCTTTAGTATTATCTCCTTGCTTGCCCTGTCCGGTCATATGTTCTCCTTCCCGGTCAACGGCATTGGCTATTGACCATCCGTCCACAAATCTTTTTATGTAAATCTATCTTCATGGAAAAAGGGGAATAGAAGAATTAATACTAGCATTTTTGATGTGCGGTTATGCGCTTTAAATAAAGAAAGGTTGAGTGTCTTATGTATTTATTACACAGACAGCTGCTTCGCTGCGCTCGGATGATGGTGAGATTCCGGGGTGCTGAGTAAACTGCATGCGCTACTGAAGAATCTGAAAGCGGGACGGCTAGCTTTGCCTCTGTAGGATTTCCTGCAGGTCCTGCTGTTGCTGGTGCTGGAGAAACTTCCTTTACCTTTGCATCTGGATATGCTGCTGGTGTTACCTTAACTACTGCTGTTGGTGGTGGTGGGACTGGATATGGATCCTTTCGAAGGGATGTTGCCTCTGCTACCAATGCTTTGACTAGGTAAATTTATGCTTCCGGATCAAGGGGTTAAAGTTCATAAGCATAATCGACTGCTTAAGCAACAGAAAGGGCTGGCTCTCGAAGCGGTACTAACGTAGGATTATACTACTCCTGCTTTTTACCCTCTTGCTCGTGCCGAATAAAGTAAGAACACTAGGTATGTACATCTTGACCTCTGCAGGTGGTGCTTTACCTGGAACTACGTATGAATCGTTTGCTTCCTCTGCTACAGGCGATATCCCCGCTACTAATGCAGCAGGTTAAACTGGACTGGTGAATATAGATCTGCTAATCTCTAGCCGGCTATGCTCTCTGTCTGCTACTAGATATGCTTCTGGCTCTGCCATAGGTGGTTATGGGGCCACTCGGTCAAATGCCTTTGCTTCTGTTCCCGTCTATATTTTTGCTAGAGAAGCTGCTCCTTTTTCACTAAAAACTAGTGGTGGGAAAAGAAAAGTATGGTGGGTAGGGTAACCGTTCTTTCGTCCTAAGACCTAGCTTCTGTTGTCTTTCGGTATCCGAGAAGAATATACTCGTTTTATATTTATTTAGCACCTTCCCAACATCCCCCCTAAGTGAAAGAGCGCTACTCGCTCAACAACCGGGCTGGCCTCTCGAGCTCGAGAAGCAGAATGGAGTGGCTCGACTGGTCAATCCAGAAAGTGTTAACCGCCTTCCAAGACAAAAGTGTATGTTTTGAACATTTGATCCGACCCCGATACCGTAGTTTAGAGAGGTGGTGCGATCAGGTCCCATCCTTGCTACACGTCATGGTTTGAAAAAGAAAGGTTACGAAGTAAAGTAAGCGCGGGCTTACAATAGTATGTTGAATCTCGACCAGGCTCGTGTCCATTTGAAACTGGCGTACTCTTTCTTTGCTTCTGGGTCAAAATATAACGTATATCGGAGTCCCTCTTTAGCTTCTTTGACGCTTCCTTCCCATGGAGCGCAGCTCTTCCCTGGGGGTTTATAGATTTCTGCCAGGTTCAGTACTAAATGTCGTATACGAAAGAGAGCTGTTGACTGATAGATAGAAAGAATAGAGGGTAACACAGTCCTTAGTGATCTGAGAATTTATTCTTTCTATTCCGAGTAACCATTTTTTGCCAAACCTATATATATTTCTTACTCCGGCTACAAAACCTATTCTTACTGCTGGGGCTGGCTCAAAATGCCTAAGATGCCTTTTCCTAACAAACAAACCTACTAGACTGAAATACGCATGTGCTAACTACTCCTTAAAAATCTTACCTTGCTTACCTCTATTCACAAAGGTCTGCCTATTCCTGACAAGCTACTACCTGACTTGCCTGTTAAACCTATTCTCCGCATACTCCGGTGACTGCTTCGGAAATAAAACACCTATTTCCCCTATCCAGATGTCTGTCCCTAGCCCCTAGTCCTTGTTGCCATGTTAAATACTATTTCGAATGCATCTACCGGTGCCAACTAACAAACCTGTGCATACTTCTATCAAGCATCCCTAGCAGAACAAGCATATGGAATTGGTTCACTGGCTTGCTTGGAGAATCCTCTTTTTCGAAAACTTTGACAATTGCATGCATTGTAGGATTAACCTTTTTACAGAGAGTTTCGAGTGCATTAGTTGAGATTTTTTCTTCGCTTTAGTAAAGTAGAAAAGAGAAGCCCATCTTTAAGGCATTGCCTAGGACCGACATATTTATTAGACAGAGATAAATCCAATTTCAAACAAACCTTCAGTGTGCGGTCAGCTTGGTTACATTAATAACCTTTCCATGCTCATCAATTGCTTTCCCCTGCCCTAACAGACTACCAACCTGGGGCCAGGGCTGTATAGAAGGAGACGTAAAGACAGATCGGTGTAGAAGGGGTGCAAGTTTGAGGAGTTGAGATTTTTGATGCTAAAAGAGAATCCAACTTATCATGAAGCATATTTAATGTTGAGTTCAGGAAGAATTATTAATTAAAGTGTTAGGGACTAGGTAGGCCAAGAACACTTCAGGAGGTATATGATGCTTCATTGTATCAGGAGTCACTGGTCAAGCAAAAAGGAAAAGCAAAAGCATATGCAGTTCCAACCAACAACAAAGCAAGCAAATTCAACAAAAGCTTCACCAGCATCACAACCTGGAACTCAAAAGAAATGTTTGACCGGGCATAAATGTAATTAAAAGGCTGTGCAGTTCAGGCACTTATTTAATAGTATGAAGCGTGGCCTACATATTTCGAGTAAGATGAGCTAGAGCTTGTGAGCCCGGACAAGTTGGACTTCCACAACCAAAATGATGATGTGATAATTTCTTTACATGCAAGGTAGAAAGCTGGATTTTATTAGGTTGAAAGGTGAGGTGAAAGGGCGGCTTCCTATTAAAGCATTAGTGGACAGTGGAAGTACTCACACTTTTGTAGATCCAAAGGTAGTTGAGAAAGCCGGGTTTTCCAAAAATGAATACAATGATAATCACTGTAGCGAGGCAAAATGCAGTAGCTATAGTGAAGAAAGCCGGCTAATAAATTTGAGAAGTCCAGTTTGAGTGTAGACTAATCCCGCCCTGCGTCACGAACTTAACCTTACCTATCAGAAATCAAACTAAAGTGAAGGTGCTTTTTCTCGGTTTGTAGAAGGAGTGAGTTTGCTAGGGCCATCCATCAGTGAGACTTGGTAGGTATGGAGTAGGGCTCTTTCTCAAGCGAGTAATGCTGACTATTTCAAAATAGAAGATGCCTTGAAAAGCTCTTTTGAAAAGAAAGATAATTTCCAAGCAATGCTATCTATTCTTAATAGAAATACTCAATAGTAGGTAGGTTGACTCCACGAAGAAAGCATAGAGAGTACGAAAGGTCAATTAGTGGAAGTGATGCCCACTTATCGGCGAACTTAATCCATTGGTCTTCACTGTAGAATCTTCTAGTTTTCCTTTTCTTCATAAATTTCGAAGAATAAGTACTCCACTTTCTTATACAAAGCCGCCTTCCCCTCCTGTTAGTCGAGCTTTCGCTCCGGACTTCATCTCAAACATGTTGAGTCTGAAAAGTGAGGGAAATCCAGCAGCGAGGCCGGCCTCTATTTGCTATTCTTTACAACCATGGCATGATAACACCGCTCGCTGTTCATAAATGATGGTCCAATTCACAGGTTCCAAATGAATGATATGGTTTTCCGCAATTTGCAAGGGCTCAACAGCTTCATAATGTTTTGATAGATAACACCTATATTATAAGGCCGCCAGGTTGAAGTTGTAAGGCTTATAGATGTTACACTTTTCAAAATCGCTCCGCGCCTGCTTAGCGCCCTCGGCAACTTGTTGGATAGTGGAGACGGAGCAGATGTCACCTTCCAAGTTCAAGGAGTCAACATTGCTGCTCAAAAGGAAGTTACTAAATAATGAACAATATTAATACAACATTGACAATTTATAATATTAAAACATGTTAATCGAAATAATGTTTACAGTTGTTGATGTAGATATGAACTATGAAATCAAAATTGATTATAAAAAAGGAGGAAATGGTACCAAGTCCAGCATGCAACAAAAAAGTGAACATTTGCATTTTCAACTAATAATAGGTACATTCTTAACACGAGGAGTGAGGTGTTCCGTGCACAATAACGTGGTGACTTCATCGACATGGACCAAGGAGTTATTGTTGTTGAGGGCAAACAACCTGCTGTTTTAAGAGCTGTTCTTCGTTATATTGACTGTGAGAACTTTCTAGAGTGGGACCAATTGGGGACAAGAGAGGAGCAAGAACAATTGGCGTAAGATTTCATAGTGGAAGCTGATTACTATCAGTTGGATAGGCTGAAGGCGCTATATTGAAAGTTGCTGGTCATGAATCTGAACAAGGATAATGCCAACAAGAGTTTGGCGCTTGCTGTTGACCACAATTGCCTTGAACTCAGAAGTGCATGTGTGGCATTACTGAGTATCCCGGATAACTTTGGTGCTGTTGTCAACACTGCAGAATTTGGAGAAAGACTTCAAAAGGTCCCTTATATTTATTTTCAATGAACTATCCAGAAATAGATGATAGCAAGTGCTTTCTCTCTACTAGTATTCTAGTATGTTTGTGCTCTACAAGTATCATAGTGTGATTTTCTTAGTATAAACGTGTGCTTGTATGTGATAATCAGTACAACGTGTGCTCTAAACGTATCTAAATGTGCTTGTATGGTGTAAGAAGTGTTTGTGCTCTAAACGAAAAGTGTGCTAAGACTGTTTCTATGGTTTCAATATTAGTTTCAATGAAGGTTTATTAGCGGTGTTCAATTAGCAATGCTCTTGGTTTTTATGCAAGAAGGTTGATTTATGTTATATTAGATGATCCGTTCGAATATGTAATGGAATAAAATAATAAAGGTTTATATAGAAATTCTGACTCCTTTTGTACAAACAATTTTTTCAATTATTACTTATAGTTTTAGAAATAAGCACTTTAACCATCTATTTTTATTACTCCTGTTTCTATTTCTCTCTGCATATGAAAAAGGTTTGCAAAATTGAAAGAGGTTCTGTTTGTTCTGATAATGAAAAAAGGACCTTATTTTCAGATAATTCAAGTAGGCTGTATAAAGGAAGTAGAATGTGGTGAGTCATTTGGAAATGAATGTAGTCGAGATAGTAGGTGAAAATTCATTCGGGTCATTCAAGAGGTAAAGGAGCTATAAAAAGTGGTGTTGAAATTGTTCTTCAAGAAAAGAAGTGAAAAAGACTCTTCCTAATGTCGGCAGCCAGCAACACATAGTGATTATTTCCAACGTTGGGCATGAACAGTCACCTTGCATGATTGGTCGGACTCACAAGTCAGTGACTTTGTAACAGGTGCCAGGGGTTTGCAACAGAGGCCGCGTTGGATTCGGTGGTAGAAGTTGCAAATTCTGACCTGACCAAACCCAATTTTTCCACCAGAACCAAACCCAACCCGACTTGATCCAATCAGAAGAAATTGTAGAAATCAACAACCTGACCAGATCCAAGCATAATCTGAACTAATACGAACACAAGTGACCGGAATTAGGTGTGACCTGAACTTGACCTGATCCATAACTCGTCTAAACCGAAGCCTGAAAAAAAGTGAGAGTTTATGAAAAAAGTAATGGGATCCGCTTCGATTAGCACCCAGAAAAAATACAGCGAGGTAATAACCAACGTTGTGAGCCCGACATCAACAGTTGACCTGAACCTGAGATGGCCTGAGAAATGAAGTTGACCCAAACCTGAAATGACTGGAACATGACCCAATTAAATCTACTTGTTCGCCACCACAGCAGATACTCTTATTGTACTAGTAAAAAAAAGTATATATATAGGTGTGATGCCTTTGAAAATGTTAAGGACTCCTTAGAACTACAGCATAAAATAAGTAACCTTACCCGATTCAAGGTTTTATTTATTCTAGTCTATAGGACATTACTTTTCTGTTGGTAAAATAAGTACGGTGGTCTATGGGTTTCTATATTATCTTGAAAGTGAAAGGGATAATATACATTTTGGTAGGCATCATTGTTTCCAGAGAGCATAAAGCCGAGAGCAAACCCACCTCCCCTTCTTGTACATCTCCGCGAAAGGGGCAATTGAAGCGATTAAAGCGGTTTGGTTTGTTTAATGAAAGTATTTTCATTGGCTTGAAGCTCATCAATCCGCACGTCCGCTGCAAAGAGAAAAGTTAAGAGTCTCTATATGTGAATAGCTCTATTCTTGCTTCTCAACAAAATGAATTGTTGATTTATTTAATTGTCTGAGAAAAGGACTTTCAGTTTGTGAAAACAGATCCTTCATCCAATTCAATCCAAGTAAGAGAATAATCTCCCTCCCTAGTCAGACGGAGAAAAAGAGCTTATTTGAGAAGAAGGCGCAGCAAGAGCGCATTCGATGCTTCCTTTACTTGCTTCGGAAATCAAACAACCCTTTTCTTATATGTTGCATATATATCTTGGTTATCACACAGAAACCTTGCCTACATATCTCGCCTAGCATAAACTTCTCTTGTTTTGTACGAAACCTTACTACTCTTGCTATCTAGTATGGCACCGGTCTACCTCTATCTACTCCGGGGCTATCCCTTTGCCATGTATCCCTAGCATAAAACACCTTGTGACTGATACACCTAGCTCTAGACCTTGCTGCTTTTGAAACTACTTAGTTCCTTGCCAACTACCAAATGCTTATTCCTCTCAAACCTATGACGCATACATACTTTACTTACCTAGCCAACTAGACTTGAATACCTCTCCTTGCCAAGCTACCTTTCCGACTTGATGAACTAATCATCACAAGCAAGGGAAATAAAAAAAGGCATCCCCCTAGTTCTAGAGTTCTAGTAGCATAAACCGGTGCTAGCCCTATTACTGGCATTACTTAGTAGCCTAGCTAGCGCCCTTCTGTGCTATTAAGCATATCTTTACCCTTGCAAACCTACTGTACTAAATTCCTTTCCATTCATGCTTGAAAGTGCTATGCAAGCAAACTATCCAATCTACTAAATCCTCTTGAGATGCTCAACAACCCACCTTTTATGCAATTAGAAAAGTAGCCTATCCTCACTGCTATCATTTGTCAAATATATCGGAAACTCAGTCACTTATCAGAAAAGTGGTCAACATTTTTTTAAGGGTGAACAGCTATTGACCCTACTTTGATGCTCACTGATAAGCACTCCCTAAACGAACTAAACCAATGCCTATAATGGGATTCACTCGTAATTCCACCTTTCTGCGCTACACAATATTCATACCCATCAATGACAGCATCGACATGAGCATCCCATACCTTTTTTTGAAAAGCTTTTAAGCCTTTGGGCTCAATTGATTGAAATACCTTCTCGAGTTCTTCTCTAGTTATAAAGGTGTGTGATGCTCTCTCTACACCGGAAAGTGAAGATTCAAATTTTCATAAGAATCAAAAAAGAAAGGGAGTTCCTTGCGATTAAATATCTTCGAGTTATCACTATATCTAATAATATTTCTGATATAACATTCTATTGACAATGAAAAGAGGGTCTAGCAGCTTAATGAACGCGTACACGTAGTACGTAGGTATCTTCGAGGCGTTCACCGCGTTAGTTAGAAAATTGTCATGAACAGTGTAAAGAGGGAAATAATAGTAAGGATCCACTTTGACGAATGCTGTAACCAAACATGAAATAGTAGAATAAAACTGATGGATACAGTTAGCGAATGTAGCTCTCATAGATTTGGTCTTATTCCTTTGGGTTGTAGGTACAGAAAGCGTTACTTTGTGGCGCTTTTTCTTCTTTTTATCATAGAGCGCAACATGTATAGGATTATGTACCGTGTAATCTTGTATTGTTTGCACGAAATAGGAATCATACCTAACAGGGCGACCCAAGTAGCTGGCGAACCACCCAATTTGATTGAATAGGCTCATTAAGCCAACAATGGTAGGGTTTTTACTATGCCATATTTCGAAGAGATAGGCAGCAACCTTATAGCACTCATTCTTCAGAAGAATGAAACTAAGTTCTTCATAGATATCCGCTGCAGCGGCATGCTGAGTTTTCCCATATACAATCGGCATAAAGATTTTTTTAACCAGTTTACGGGTGAGATTCTCAAGTAAAGCCTCCTTGACACTAGAATCCAGAGGACATGACTCATCACTCAACTCATCCTTGATATCCTTTATGAGTGAGTCATATAAGTCAAAAATCTGATCGTTCTTATCCTTTTTTATTAAATTAGTGCGCTCAGCCAATTTTCAATCCAGTAGGAAGGAAGACATAATCTGGTATGCGCTGGAGGAGGCATCCATAGAAACAGGTATCTGAGTCAATTGATCCTTTACGGGTGTATCCATATGGACGACACGACTTAAGAACTGAAATGGGTGCTTAGCATTTGCAACAAATTCTATTAGTTCGGCTTCACCATCACATTCTTTGAACCTATCTAATGGATTACTTAAATGCTTAAACCAATCATAGAATTGCTGCTTTCTATCAAAACTTTTGTAATGTGATGCACCAGACCACCAAAGATTACGGATCATATTCTCTTTAACCTCTGGTGTGAAAGTAGAATCCAAATCTAAATCTTGATCACCACAGAAGAGTAGCAGGCTTCTTGCCAGGTCTCTTTCATGGAAATGCAAGATCCCCGTTCTGTAGATCCTTCCCCGAAAATCAAGGAAAGCAGGAAAATACAGGGGGAAACCCTCGTAGACCGTGGCTAGTTCTAATAGAAATTGTTCATACCTAGCTCTTTTAATTCGTTTATCCAATATTGCAACTAAGGTATCATACTTGAACTTGGCTTTTTTATTCTCTGGAAGCTGCAACTCTTTCCTTAGAATATCATACATATTTGATGGGTTGACGTTAGTCAGGAATGGATGCATCAGTAGTCCTTTTTGAACTAATAAATCTTGATTCTCTTTAACATACCTCAGATGCTTACTCTTAATTATAAATTTAACATTTTGCAAAACCGTCACTAGACCACACAACATTTCACAAGTATCCTTCGATGCAAATTGAATATTGAAGTTTTCATACTCACGGCTTGTAAGCACTCGATACCTATTTATAAACATTGAGGCTCTGTTACTAGTTGTATAGTACCCTCCAACCAAATCGGACATTTGAGGAGTAGCCTCCGTTTTTAGATAATTATAAATCATCCATTGTATTGGAATGCTTACCATAGGCAAGTTTATTTTAACAGGGAGTAGCCGTAGATCGAAGAGACATTCTACAAACTTAGTTTTATACTTGATATACTTACCTCCTTTCTTAACAATGGGTGCTTCCGGTACCATCCATAAGTTTAATAACACTCCTTTCAATAAGGAATTCAACAACATTTGAAGCAATTGCAATATAAGGACATGATTATTTTTCTTTGTATTTTTTTTCTCTTTCTTCATCTCTTTCTTTTGTGGTCTTTTTTGTCTTTTATTTTTGACAATCTTTAAAAGATCCTTCACTATTCGAAGACTCGGTAGATTTACTACTCACAGATCCTTCTGTATTCGAAGAATCGGAAGATTAAGTTCTGGGTTGGTAGCGAACTTCAACCTGAAACTTGATAAGCCTTGAGATATGATCAAGGAAGGTAGCGGCTCTAACAACTGTAGAATCTGTTGCCTCATGAAAGAGTTCTGAGAAAGCATGAACGGCAATACCTTCTAAAGTAAAATCATCAATCCGATTAAGAATAGCAGAAACTCAGCAATTCCTTTCTTTACTTTACTTTAGTCAGATTCTATCTTTACATGAAGGCATGTCATCATGAATCATTAGATCAATTAGATCTCCCGAAGTTTTATAAAGACTTTGTTCATCAAACTCTAATGTCAATTTTTCTATCTCTATCTGCAATTGATGAAGAGGTCCTAAGCAACCTTCAGAAATTACCTCGGATGTGAAGCCCCTGGCCCCTAAGCGTAAGCATTCATGATTAGAAGGGTTGGATTTGAACCCCCTGAGCAGTTGGAACACAGCATCTTTATAGCGTGAAGGACCACTTTTTGATGTATCATCCTTAGGAGGATCCATAGGAGGGAACCTTAATTTCCAGTTTTTCTATAAAAAGTTCGTCCTCCGATTTATTCTCTGAAGAAGATGAATAGTATGTAATTTGAGTTCTCTTAGATAGATCAGCCATGATAGAATAAGAGGAATCTCTTTTATTATATCGTGTCAAAGTAGTAAGTTTTTTAGAAAATGTCATTAGGCAATTATTGCAAATCATGTTTTTTTCTTTTTTTTTATCATAAATAGTGTATAAATTTCATTGCTTCTTTTCCCTTACGGGATCGTTTTGTGAGCGCTACCTTTATCCTTTCCTCCCATTTATTTTATTTCCTTGGCAAAACAAAACCAAGGCCGAGAAGTTTCAAAAAGTCTCCTAGCAAGAAAACGGGGCAAGAAAATGGATGCGCGTGCTAACGCGCAACGGCTTTCGCGCAGTGCAGCCGTTGCTTGTTTGCGCGTGCTAACGG
>Ga0265324_10000040_pt1 | contig 116473 bp, 88 predicted proteins | sample 41419metaG_FD_198634 | JGI IMG/M metagenome (GOLD analysis project Ga0265324, IMG submission 198634) | Rhizosphere microbial communities from Carex aquatilis grown in University of Washington, Seatle, WA, United States - 4-14-19 metaG | ecosystem: Host-associated > Plants > Roots > Rhizosphere...
GCCCGGCGTCCTTCGCGGGCGTCCGCTTCCCCAAGCCGCGGATCGCCTTCTTTATCGAAAGCGAGCGGCCGAGCCGGACGCGCATCCCGGACCGGCCGGACCGGGAGCGGGAGCGCGCTCCCCGCCCGGACCCGCCCGCGGACCGCAACCCCGTGCGGACGCCCGAACCCGTAGCGCGATCGGAACGCCCCGCCCCAGGCCCAACGCGCCCGATTAATTACCTTTCGGCATCCCCAAAAAGGAGGTTGCGCATGCGCATCATCAAGAACATCTTCATCGCCTTGATCGTTCTCGTCGTCGTGCTCGCGGGCATCGGCTTCATGCTACCCAGCGCTTACAAGATAGAGCGCTCGGTGACCATCGCCGCGCCGGCTGAAGTGGTGTTCGACCAAGTGAACGATCTGAAGAAGAACGAGGCTTGGTCGCCCTGGATGAAGAACGACCCCAGCTTGCAGATTTCCTACAGCGGGCCGGAAGCGGGCAAGGGCGCGACCAGCACCTGGACCTCGAAGAAATCGGGGAACGGATCCCAAACCATCACCGAAAGCGTCCCGGGCAAATCGATCAACACCTTCCTCGACTTCGGGCAGATGGGGAACGCGCAGGGCGCGTGGGCCTTCTCCGAAGAGGGGGGTAACACCAAGGTGACCCAGACCATGTCGGGCGATGCGGGCAAGAACCCTTTCAAGCATCTGATGAACCTGGCCATGGACAAGATGATCGGGAAGTATTTCGAGCAGGGCCTGAACTCGCTGAAGGACGTTTCCGAGAAGCGGGCGGCGGAAGTCCAAGCGGAGCAGGCGGCCACCCGCCAAGCGGCTGCGGCCCCGGCGGAAGAACCGGCGGCGACCTCCCCGGCAGCGGCGCCAGCCGGTAAGAAACCCTGATTTCCTTTTCCGGTTAATTACCTTCTGGCTATTTGAGGGCGGGTTTACAGCCCTTACAGACTCCTTGGCAGGCCGTTTCGGCTCTCTCAGCCCAAGAATTCGGGCTGGCGGCTTCCCGTCGTCTTCAGCGGCGAACGCCCCCGCCCGGTCCCCCCACTAATCCCGCCGGCGGAGGCCGGTCCCGTCCCCGGGTACGGCAATTCCTATCTTCGCGAAAAACCTAAGGTCAGGCCCGCCCGGAAGGACAAACATGCGCTGTGGATATTTCGACGACGAACATCGCGAATACGTGATTACCACCCCCAAGACCCCGGTCAAATGGATCAACTACCTGGGCACCCTCAAGTTCGGGGGCTTCGTCGATCATACCGGCGGATTGCTTCTGTGTAAGGGCGATCCCGCCCTCAACCGCATCACCAAATACCTGCCGCAATCGCCAGCCAGCCATTTCAAGGGGCAGACCCTTTACCTGCGTTGGCGCGAGGACGGACCGGGCGGCGAACGCTATCATGTCTTTTCCCCTTTCTTCACGCCCACCTTGAAGCCCCTGGAAAGTTTCGAATGCCGCGTGGGCATGGGCTATACGCGTTTCATCTCGCGTTACCGCGGCCTCAAGGTCGAGGCCGTGATGTTCGTGCCGGAGGGCGAAGCGCTGTACCTGATGGACGTGACCGTAACCTGCGAGTCCGGCGCGCGCAAGAGCGTGGCCGCCATTCCCGTGGTGGAATACACCCACTTTGACGCCTTGAAGCAATTCACCAACGCGGATTGGGTGCCGCAAACCATGCAGAGCCGCATCCGCACCGCTCCCGACGGCTGGCGCCTCTTGTCCCAGTACGCGTTTATGAAGCGCGGGACGGCGGAGAACTTCCTCACGGCCAGCCTGCCCTTTTCCAGTTTCGAGAGCGATCGTAAGCGCTTCCTCGGCGATAACGAGTATGGCGATTTCTCCGCGCCTTTGTCCTTGCAGCAGGATGAGCTGTCCAACTACGAGGCCCATCGCGGCGATAACGTGGGCGCGCTGATGCTGAAGCTGGGCGATCTCGCCGAAGGCCAATCGATCCGCTTCACGGTTTTCCTGGGGCAAGAAGCGGATGCGACGGCCGCTTATGCGCGCATCAAGCCTTACTTCCAGCCGGGCGCCGTGGACGCGAAGCTTTCTGCCATGTCCGCCTTCTGGGGGGAGTATCTCGCGCAGATGCAGGTGCACACCCCGGATGCCGCCTTCGACAGCATGGTCAACGTGCATAATCCGCGGCAATGCTTCATGACCAAGAACTGGTCGCGCGATCTTTCCCTCTACCAGCTCGGCTTCGGCGGGCGCGGCATCGGCTTCCGGGACAGCTCGCAGGACACCATGGCGGTGATCGGCCATATGCCCGGGGACGCCAAGGACCTGTTGCGCAAGTTACTTGCGGTGCAATTGCCCGAGGGCAAGGCCATGCACCAATTCTACGCCTCGACCATGGAAGCCAACATGGGCGATGCCCGCGAAGGCGAGGATCGGCCGCAATACTACGGCGACGATCATCTTTGGATCGTACTGGCGGTGGCCGCCTATCTCAAGGAGACGGGCGATTACGCCTTCTTGGACGAGGTGATCCCGTTCTACGACATCGCCAAGGGAGGACATGGGTCCAAGAGCGGGCCTGTCGGCGCGGCCGGATCCGCCTCCGTGCTGGAGCACCTGAAGCGCTCGGTGGCCTTCACCCGCGGCGACGTGGGCCAGCATGGCTTGCCGCATCTCGGCTTCGCGGATTGGAACGATACCGTGAACCTGCGCAAAGGCGCGGAGTCCCTCTTCAACGCCAACTTGTATGGAAAGGCCTTGCTGGAGCTGATCGATCTCGCCGGCTTCCGGGGCGACGCGCCGGCGGCGGAGACGTATCGCGCGTGGTACGGGGAGATGAAGGATCGCGTGAACAAGCACGCCTGGGACGGGGCCTGGTGGATCCGCTGGTTCGACTCGGACGGCGCGCCCATCGGATCGGACAAGAACGAGAAGGGGAAGATCTGGACCAACGGCCAGAGCTGGCCGGTGCTTTCCGGCTTCGCCCCGGAGGACCGCGCCCGCGCGGCCCTGGAGTCGGTCAACCGCTTGCTGAACACTGCGGCCGGCATCAAGCTGAGCGCGCCCGGCTACGACGGTTTCGATCCCAAGAAGGGCGGCGTCACCACCTATCCCCCGGGAGCGAAGGAGAACAGCGGCATCTTCCTGCACGCCAATCCCTGGGTCATCATCGCCGAATGCATGATGGGCAATGGCGAACGGGCCTGGCGCTATTACAACCAGATCAATCCCGCCGCCCGCAACGAGAGCATCGAGACCTTCGAATGCGAGCCCTACGTGTATCCGCAGAACATATTGGGCGACGAGCATCCCCAGTTCGGCCTGGCCCGCAATAGCTGGCTCTCGGGCACGGCCTCGTGGAGCTACCAGGCCGCCACCCAATACATCGCCGGCATCCGCCCCGCGCATGCGGGGCTGGTGATCGATCCCTGCATTCCCAAGGCCTGGAGCGGCTTTTCGGCGACCCGTCGCTGGCGCGGGGCGAACTATGCCATCACGGTGAAGAATCCGTCCGGCGTGAATAAGGGCGTGAAGTCCTTGAGCGTGGATGGTAAGTTGCTGCCCGCGGGGGCGGCGGTGCCCGCCTTCGGGGACGGGAAGACGCATACGGTGGAAGCGGTGATGGGGTAACTGAGGCGTTACGGGCTGTGCGGAGAATCTATTCTCCCCGCCGGGAATCCTTGTCCGCCCGCCGGAGAAATCCCGAGCTCCGCCCGGCACGCCTTCTCCAACGCCCCATCCGCCGCCAAGGAAAAACCGAATCCGTTCCAGCGGTAGGCGGCCACCCGGGTGGTGCGCACGGTCGAATCCGGAACGAGAAACGAATCTCCCCGATGCAGCGCGCAGAGCGCCCCCGGTTCCGAGGGCAAGGGCGTCGCATCCAAGAGCGGCCAAGCCAGTCCCGATCCGCGCCACTTGGCCACCGGTCCCGCGGATCCCAATCGGTAAACGTAAGGGCGGGGCGCCGTTTCCCGATCGAGGCTGGAGTAATGCCATTCGAGCGCGAACAGGTATTCCCCGGAATCGCCGCTTAACCGGAAGGGGCTGGCGCAGAGAAGTTCCGAGCCGCGGGTGAACCATCGGATGGGCCTGCCGCCCGCGCCTGGCTGCGACCATACCAGGTATGCCGTGTCATTGCGCCAAATGCTCTCGACGATAGCCGGGGGATGCGGGCGGACGAGAGCGGAATCGGAGCAATGCAGAAGAGAGGCCGCGCTCTCGGCCCCGCGCGCATCGGGGGGCCGCGGGAAGAAACCATCGGCCTCGGCGTCGGTCCGGTGGGATCGGCATACGAATCCGGCCGCTTCCAAGCGGCAATCCGCCACTTGTCCGCGCCGCGTTTCCGGATACTTCTGATCGAAGAGATGGTTGCCGAGGGAATAGAAGACGGGGATCCCGGCCACGCAGGTATCGGCCTGGACCAGGTGCGGATGCGCGCCCAGGACGAGATCGGCGCCGCGCTGGGCCAGCCATCGCGCACCCGCGATTTGATCCTCCCCCGGCCAATCCCGCAGCTCGCCGCCCCAATGCATGAACACGATCACGCGTTCGGCGAAGGCCCGGGCGAAGCGCAGCTTACGCGCCTCGGCCAGGCCGGGCAAGGTTTGCCCGCGACCGTCCTTCCCTGGGATCAAGGTCATGGCCACGAAAGCGATGGCATGCCCGCCGACCACGCGGAAGAGGGGGGAATCCTCGAAACCAACGGGGAGCATCCCGCGGGCCCGCACGGCCGCCCGCGTGCGCGAGAAGCCCGCGGGTCCCAAGTCGAAGGCGTGGTTATTGGCCATCGAGAGAGCGGTGAATCCCGCGTTCCGCAGGTCGTCGATCAGGCTATCCGGGATGGCGAAGCAGGGGCCGGGCCTCGGGGAGCATTCGGATGCGGGGCCCACCGCGCCTTCCAGGTTCCCCATCACCCAATCCGCGCCTTGCAAAAACGGCGTCCAATCCCGCCACGGGGAAATCCCGCGATCGTTCCTTTCCCGGATCACGCCACGGGCCAGCAGGACGTCGCCGACGAAGACGAAACGCGGGGTTTTCGGGGCCGGGGCTTGGGCCTCGGTTCGGGAGGGAGCGAGAGTCGAGGCGAATGTCGAGGACGGCGCAGGTTCGGCGAGCGCGACGGGCAGCGCCATCAAGCCCCACGTCAGTACGGCGCGCGCGGCGGGCATGCGAGGGATCGGTTCGTGATATAGGGCCGGATCCAATCCGGACGGTTGCGTTTGGCGAGTTCCGCTTGCCATTCCTTATCGTCGTACAGATGCGGACCCGCGAATTCGTAGTAGGAATAGACCGCGCCTTTCACCAGCTCCCGTCTCCCGTAATACGGCGTCATCTGATCCCATTCCAGCGGATGCCCCACCGCGGCGAAGCGGTAGCCTTCGGGGCCCGAGGCCACGTCGATGATCTTCGGGATGGGATCCGGATTGATCAATCCCTCGTCTTTCGATGCGATCGATTTGAAGAGCAGGAAATGATGTTCCGCCACGCGGCCGATGGTGAGGATGTCTTCGTATTCGGAATCGTCCAGCGCTTGGCCGCGCAGTTCCTTCTCCGCGATCGCCTGCATTTCCCGGGCCGCCTGGGCGGAGGACCGCAAACGTTCGCGCAGCGCTTTGACCAAGGCCTGATCCGCTTCCGCAGCGCCCGGTTTCGCCGCAGGCACCTTGGCGACCGTGGCTTCGAAAAGGCCGGCCAGGGCCGCGAAGGTGGCCGGGTCGGGTTCCACGAATCCGCGCGGGGGCCGCTGGATCATCTCCTCGTAGCCGCCTTCCCCGCATTCGGCGCCTGTTTGCTCATTGACGAGCACGGTGGCATGGCGCAAGGTGGCCCAGGACGAGAGCCCGGTTTGCAGACGTTTTGCGGGCCAGGTCCGCCAAGCGGCGGGATCCCCGGGAAGGGCCGGGACATCGGCCCATTGCGTGCGCAGCGCGCCCATCCAGCGGTCGTACAGATTGGCCGAATCGTCTTCGGGCGGCCAGGGCCGGGCGCGCAGCTCCCGGAGCGCTACGTCGAGGTTGGGGTACGCGGCCCTATCCTCCGCCAATACGGCGAGCGCGAGCGGGTTCCCCAGGGCGGCAGGAACGTCGACGCCGGAAGCCAACTGGCGCTTGCCTTTGGGCCCGATGATCTGCCGATCCGGGGGCCAGCCAGGGTGGAATACGGTCGAGTTGAGGATCTCATTGTCCATCCCCCAGGAAAGCGGGAATACGGCGGGGCGGGACGGGCCCCCGAAGGCGGGCCGGATCGCCATGGTCTCGTCCCAGGCCAGGGGCGAGCGCGAAGGGGCGATGAAGGATCGGTAAGGATGGATCCAGGCGAGCGCCTTCTCCTTCAAAGCGGCGGGGGCGGTCCGCAGTTCCGCGATGTGATCGTTGTCGCCAGCCAAACGCGTCAGGTACATGAAGCCTTTAAAATAGGCCCGGAACTCGTCATCGGAGGCGTAATGCCCGCGCGGTTTCAATTCCCCGTAATCGACCGTGCCACCCAGGAGCTTGGAGGAAAGCGTTCCCTGCGCCGCGAGGATGCGGGGCGCTTCGCCGAACGCGTCCGCGCGGCCGGCCCTAAAGGCGGCCAAGGCGCCGAACACGCCGTCCCAATAGGATCGCGGGGCCTGCCGGCCGTAATATTCCGATGCGGCCGACACGAATTCCCAGAAGGCGTGCAGCGTCGTCTTCCGCTCCGCCAAGGTAAACACGCCTTCATAGGCGGCGGCATAGACCTCCCAGAAGAGGTCCGTGGTCACCAGGTAGGGCCGCGTCGGGGTTTCGCGATCATAACTTTCCCCGCATTCGTAATTCTCGGTATCGTACAGGTTGTACATCTGCGCGAAGTCGGTATTGCGGAACAGGGCGCCGGCCGAGGTCAGGGCGTTCACGTCCTCGGGGGTTTCGGCGAACATCCAGGCATTGATGACGTCCGCCAAGGGGACCTTTACGGGAACATAGACCAGGACCTCTTCCGCGGCGAGCGCCCCGAGCAGCCCCTTCCCGTCCGGCGTGGACGAAGGCGTGAAGGCGAACGAGGAAGCGGGAGCCAGCATGCCCTGGGAGCGCCCGTCGCGGCCCAGCAGTTCCACCCCCGGCTTTCCCGGGCGCCAATGCAGGAGGCCTATCCCGTTGGGGGTAGCGGTGACGGTACCCCCGCAGGGCTTTCCGGGAATGGCATGGGTCGTTGTCCACCGCTTGTAGTACTCGGCGACTTCGAAGCATCCGGCGGAATCCTGCCAGAGCATAAGATGTCCGGCGGGATGGAAGCCCAGGGGGAGGGCCGAAGAAGCGACGAGCTCGCTGGGCGACTCGACGTCCTTTACGTCGCCGGTGATGGTCATGGCGCCGCCCACCGCCTGATAGGGGGACTTCCCGTACTCGGTGATGCTGCGGATGGAGTAGCCCGTCGTTCCTTTCGCGCCGAAGAAAAGCCGGTATGCGAGGGAGTCGCGGCCCTGGCCGGTGACGAAAGGCCGCGGACCCGCCACCAGGCGCCGCAGGGCGTTGCCCGTGGCATAAATGCATTGCGGCGGCTTCCCGGGCGCCGCCGGATCCCAGGCCAGGATAACCGAAACCGTCCCCTTCCGTCCCAGCAGGAAAAGCCCCACGCCGAGAGGATGCCAGGTCAGCGACTGCAGGCGCATTTCGTGCGGCACCGGCCAACCCGAGTCCATTTTCGCGGCGGAATAGTCCCACATCCGGATCGCCTGCCGGCCGCCGGCGGATTCGATCAGGACCGCCGCCCTGCCCCCGCGAGGATCGCCGTCCAGATCGACCACCTTGTCGCCCGGAGCCAATCGCAAACGCGTGGCGGAATCGGGCGAGGGGCTGACGCGCGCTTCCGGCAGGCCGGTGAAATCCCCCGCGCGCGCGAAGCCGGGAAAGAGAAGCAGGAAGACGCAGGCCCAGAGCGGGATGCATGCGGCTGGGCGCGCGGAGGGCGAAGGTACTCCCATGAGACTCCCGATGGCGATGATTGGGCCGCGAAAAGATAGATCGGATCCCCGCCTAAGGGGAACCCCTATCGCCCCGCGCCATACCGACAAACGCCACCACCCGGCGAAAATAAATCGACGCCACCCCCTTACCTTTCGGGCGCGCCGTCCGATATCCTTGTGGAGCGAATCACGGATCGACCCGCCCACCCTATTCCTCGGAGACGCACGGATGCCGAACCGCCGGATACCTTTCCCGACTATTGCCTTGGCCTTTCCAAGGACCTGGATCTTGGACCCCCAAGCCATCGGGGCCTGCGTGCTCTGCGCCGGCCTCGTCGCCGCATTGACCAGTTGCGGCACGGCCCCCGCCGAACCCACGGTCGATGCCACCAAGGTGCCGCAGGCCCAATGCAATACTACGGTCGTCCTCGGCAAGGTCGGCGCCCTCGCCAAGACCGACGCAATCTCCCTGTCCAAGCTCATCATCGTGGGCGTCTCGGCCGCCACCCCGCCCGACACCATCCGGGACACTTCCGCCGTTTCCGGAAACTCCCAGGTTACCGTCACCCGGACGTTTACCTTGAAGCCCTTGCGCAACTGGACGTTCACGGCCACCAGCAAGGATTCCAAGGACTCGGTGGTCCACCAGGGCTCCACCGCCGCCTTCTACGTCAAGCCCGCCGATACCGCGGTGGTGAGCCTTAGCCTGGTCTCCCGCTTCGCCATGTACCAGGCCAATTTCAATACCCTGCCCGACAGCATCGCTTCGGCGACGGCGGGCACGGGCAAGGACGTGGTGAAATTCAAGCGCCTGGTCATGAAACTGGACGGCGTCATCAAGGCGGATTCCTCCGCTTCCGGCTACTACCCGGCCCTGCAAACCGTCAGCCTGTTCTTCGATTACGTAGGCATTGGCAGCCATGCGGTGGTGCTGGAAGCCTACGGGGACGTCAATACCGCCACCAACACCCTGCTCTACACCGGCACGACCACCTTCACCGTCTCGGCGGGAACCGACGATTCCAAATCGGTGACCCTGGGCTGGGTGGGCCCGACAACGGGCTCGAGTAAGATTTCCGTCACCCTGGGTAAGGTCGGGAAAATCAACGTGAACGGCACCTTGCCGGGCACCGTGCTGCTGAAAGGAGCCGCCCAATGAACGCTCGCTCCCTCCTTCCCGCCGCGGCCGCCATGCTCGCCATCGCCTTGGCCGGTTGCACCAAGAATCCTGCTGCTTCTGACGATGGATCGAAACAGCAGGAAAGCGCCGCCAAGGCCCAGGCCGATTCCGATAGCGCCGCCGCCGCCATGCTCCTGCCCGCGTACCAGGTCAATCGCGAAGCGTCCTCCCATGCCCGCCTGATGGCGTCCAAGGGCAGCGTCGAGCAGCCGGGGGCCCCGGTAGCGGGTACGCCTGTCCTCGGGACGCCGGTCTCGATATCGGCCAAGGACCTCGCGCCCAAGCATCAGCCCGATATCGCCACCGCCCTGCTCAAGCGCGCCGTCCTAGGCAAGGTCTCCACGGCCGCCGCCGGCGCCGATTCCTCTTGGTTCGTCCTGGACGATTCCTCCCATGGGCACATCCTCTGGGTGCACGCCTATGTCCAGACCGAGGCGGGCGCAGCGGTGGATGCCCGCGATACCTTGGTGTACGCATGGCCCTACGGACCGACCAATCGCACCGTGCTGGGCCATTCCGGCGCGCGCGCCTATGCCAATGGGGCGCGCCTGGCCTATGCCTTTTCCGATGAGGACGGCGACGGAATGCTGAACGAAGCCACTCCGGGCACCAAGATCCGGCTCCGCAAGCAATGGATCACCGTCCACGCCGACACCGCCTGGAAATCCGTCCATCATACCGTGCATGGCTTTACCAACCTTTACGATAGCATCGGCCCCGGATTGGATACGGGATGGACGGACACGGTGTTCGTCGGCGGCAAAGTGGTCTCTTGGGATCGACTGATGGACGGGGACGGGGACGGTTACGTCCTGACCGCCGCCGCCGGGAAAAAGGTGCGGGTGAACCGCGATGCCTACGTACAACTAGGGGCCGGCGTGTTCCGGCTGGATCACGAAAGCTTCGGGCCCGGCGCCGACGGCGACTTCCTCGCCGCCGCCGATAATGAGCGTTATCCCTACAACAGCCAAACCATCGATAGCGCCGGGAATACGCTGGCGTTGACGCGATACGGGGATGGCGACGGGGACGGATTCTACTTCGATCCCGCGGCGGCCGCGGGCGGCAATCGCGCCTTCATCGTGAACGAGTATCCCGCCAACGACAGCGTGAAAGCCTGGACCGACAGCCTGGCCCAGATCCTGTCGGGACCGGGCGGAGCCGACGCGAAGGTGGCCGCATACGCGGCGATGCGCGAATACGTGGACGGGCGCAAGTTGAAGGCCTTTTCCCGCGCTCCCGGCAAGGACGCTTTCGGCCCGGCCGATACGGTGCAAATCTGGGAAAAATGGGATCTGACCGGCCAGGCCCCCCGGGGGGATGCCGATTCCACCCTCAGGGTAACCTGGATGATACCCGGGGACCTTGGCGATCCATCCGACGACAAGCTCACCCAAACTTATTCCCAAACCTGGAACCGGCCGGGCGTGGCCGCGGTTTCCTCCTCCGAATTGCTGACCGCTACCGTCCCGTTCGCGCCCGGGCAGTCTCCCTCGTCGGGAACGCTGACGCGCGAAGAACGGCGCAATCCCGTCTCTTCCAAGAGCCTTATCCGCACGGTTTGGTACCAGGAATTCGGCCCAACGGCTTCGGGCGCGCAGAGCGTGGCGAGCGATTGGCGGCGCACCGATTACTTCGAAAGCGGCGACTCGGCCATCTCCAATGGCAGCGGCGCTTCCGGCGGATCGGGGAGTTACACGCAGGTCCTGGGACCGGAAGCTCGCAATTCCGGCGCCTATGACGCCGCCTCGGGGACCTTCGCCGATACCACCGCCTTCCTGGGACCCAAGGGCGAAACGCGGTCGCGGGAAATTTCCTGGGGCCAGGTGGATGCGGCCAAGGGTACGGGCGATTACCATGTCAAGCGCGTGGGCGGCAAGGACACCAGTACCGCGCACGTTACTGCCGTGGCCGACGGGAAGGATCTGGTGCTGACGCGAACCGCAGGCGCGGACACTTTGCGGATGCGCTTGGCCGGGGATTCGGCGGTCCTGGAAAGGACCTTGGGCGGCGTGAAGCGGACTTACACCTGGACGGCCGCCTCCGGGGCCTACCAGGTTTCCGAACGGGACGTAGACGGCAAAGGCTCGGCCTCAGCTACGGGCACATACTTCTTCGGGCAGGATCTATCCGGATCCGGCACCCTCACCAGGACCCCCGCGGGCAAGCCGACCGCCGACTCCCACGTGCAGTTCCAATCCGACGGGTCGACGTTCCTGGATGGGTTCCGCGTGAACCCATAGCGAGTGTAGGCGCGGCGCGCGGGGAATCCCGGCGCCGCGGCTTTCCTTTTCTTCATTCATCGAGCTTGTGCTGGGCGAGGAGTTCGTCCATCTGGCTGCGGCAGCGCTTCTCGTCGGGGAGCTTGTCGAGGCATGCGCGCAAGGTCGCTTTCGCTTTGGGCCAATCCCCTTCGTTCTGATATCCGATGGACCAATTGCAATAAGCGGTGCCCAGGTTGGCGCGCAAAGCCTTGAGGAATTTCTTGTCCGCGTAGGGCAGCGATTTCCCGAGGGTTTCCGTGGCGGCGATCCAATCCTTCCGCTCCCAGGCTTCCGCGGACCATTCCTGATAGACCCAGGCCAGCATCGCGCGCGTATTCTCGTCCTCCTTGAGCAGGCTCGGGTAACGCAGGAGATACCCCTCGCCCCGGGCGAACTCCTTCTTCTGCCCCAATTCCTGCGCGATACGCATGACGATGGCGGCGTTATTCCTGCGCAGGGGCGCGCCTTCCTTCGATTCGGGCTTGAGCCAGGCCAATGATGAATCGATCCAGGGCAGGGCCGCATCGGGCTGGCTGCGGCCGCGCAGGAAATCGGCGTAATAATAGGGAAGCCAGGCGATGTGGTTGCACATGGCCGTATCCCGTTCCCAGCGTTTGCGCAAACCGGACATGCCGGGCATCACCGCCGCGAAGAGGCGCGCCAGCGTCGCGGAATCGCGCTGGCCCGAAAGGTATCCATGCTCGGTGGTATAAAAAGCGAGGCGATTGTTCTGCGCGAGCTCGCCATCGGGATCGAGCCAGGCCCGCGCTTCCATCAAGCGGCGGCGGTCCTCCGAGGCCATGCGCCCCTCGCCCGTGTGCTGGTTCCACATGTTCTCGGCGACCACGAGATGAGGCGGCACGATACGACGCTTCTGGTAGTCGGCATAGGTGGAAGCCGGCAGCCTCCGCGAGGAGAAGAAGGATGCGGCCCGGCTCCGGTAAAAGCTTTCGTCGTGCACCCAATCGAATCCCGCCGGGAAGGTGGTCTCCACCTCGATGCGTTTGCCGTCGGGAAGGGTCAATTGAACGAAGACATGGGAGGGGAGGATCACCCCTTCGGCTTGGAAACCGAATTCGCGCGCCAGGATCAGGTACAACAGCGCGGAGCTGACGCAGTTGAATTTCCCGTCCGCGAAGATCTCGGTCAGCCGGCTTTGGTCCCAATCGTATCCGGCCTGCGGCCCGTCCTTCGTCGCCGCCGTGCCGTTCGGGAAGAAGGCGGCATGCATGTCGCGGTGCAGCCGGTAGCCCTTTTGCCAAGGGCTCTTCTCGGCCGCGAGCGCGGCCCGCTCTTTGTCCGCGAAGGCATCGAAGCGCTGACGGATACGGGCATAACCCTCGGCGGTACGCACGTCGCCGGAAGCGAAAATGGCCAGGTCCAGGAGCGCATGCGCATCCCCGGCGGCCGCCAGGTCGCGGCCTCGCAGGGCCTGGATTTCGGGCGGAGTGAGGGCGGCCCAAAACGGGAGCGGCGCCGTGCCGCAAGCGGTGCGATCGTAGGCGAGATTTTCTCCCGCCGAGGATCCGCCGCCGCCCAGTCCACCGGAACGGAAGCCGGGGGAACATGCCGTCAGCCCGCCCAAAGTCAACGAGCCCAAAAGAAGGGAGGCGATGGGAAGGGCGGCCAGGGGCCGGGCGGCGAGGCGCATTCGATTCTCCAGATGCAGGCAGGGGCCGGGTGCGCCAGGAAATGTAGTCAGCGGAAAGGGCTAGCGGTAGTCTTCGGGCAGTAGGGCCACGTCGCCGCCGGCCTTCCGGAAGGCCTTGAAGAAATCCCGGGCCTCGTCACGGTTCCCCGCCTTGTCCGAAGCGTAACCGGCCCAATAATAGGGTTCCGGTTCCTGCGGGCATATGGAGATGGCCTTGTCGCTGCTATGCCGCCCACCGGTGTAATCTCCCGTCACGGATTGCGCCCGGGCCAGGCCGGCCAGCAGATCGCAGGAGTTGGGATTATCGCTCAACGCATCCTGGTAATGCCTGAGGGCCTCGCGCTTCTTGCCTTGCGCCAACAGGGCCTCCCCCATGGCTACCACCGCCTTGGGCTCGGAATGGTCGAGGGCGTAAGCCTTTTGGGCCAGCGGCACCCATTGCTCCGGCGCGCCCAGGCGGCGCTTGGACAAGGCCAGTAGGGCTTGGGCCTCGGCGCTCTCCACCGCCAGCAGCGAGCGCGCGTAGAAGTTTTCGGCGGCTTCGGGCTTTCCTTGGGCGGCGAAGGAGAGCCCCACTCCCAAGAGGCCCTTGGCCTTCCACTCGGTCGAAGAGCGCTGGGCCAACTCGTTGAAGTATTCGCGCGCCGCTTCGGGGCGCCCGAGCTTCACCGCGCAAAGGCCCGTGTAGTACAACGCCTCCAGGTAATCCTGCCGATACTTGAGGGCCTCGTCGAATTCGCTTTTGGCCTTGGACCAATTGCGATCCTCGTAATAGCAAAGCCCAAGGTAATGATGGTAGTCGGCGTTGTTCTCTTCCTGCTTGGACAGGCTTTCCAAGATGGGACGGGCCTGGTCGGAACGATGGTTGCCGATCTGGGCCCGGGCCAAGGCGAAGCGCGCCTTGGGATGGGTGGGATCGGGGAAAGCGCGGACCACCGACAGGGCCTCGCCGGGCCGATTGGCGCGCAGCAGCGCCTCCACGTAGCGGGAGAGGATTTCCGGAGTCGGCTTGGCCTCGTAGACGGGCTTGAATTCCTTGGCGGCGTCCGCGGAGCGCCCGGCCTGGAGCAGGCATTCGGCCAAGGAGGCATGCCCCGCCGGGGTCAGATAGGAGCGCAACGGTTCGAGTAGCGACAGCGCGGATCCGAATTCGTCTTGGGCGATACTCAGGCGGGCCAAGGCCTCGGCGTATTCGGGGGCCGGCGTCGCCTCCCATGCCTTCTTGTAATGATCCAGGGCCACTCCCGGTTGGGTATCCGACTCGGCGATGCGCCCCAGCCAATAATGGGAGCGCGGATCGCCGGTTTGGGCGCGCTCTTGCAGCAGCTTTTCGATCTCGCCCCGATCGGTAAGCCGCAGGGAGATTTCCGCGAGCAGATCCATGGCTTCGGGGAATGGCGACAAGCGCACGCTTTTCCAAAGGGCGTTGGCGGCTTCGGAATGGCGCCCCTCCTTCTCGGCCAATACGGCGACGCCGTACGAACCTTTCGCCTTCCAATAAGCATCCGGCGCTTCGCGCAAGGCCTGGAAGCGCCCGAGCGCTTCGGCCTCGCGTCCCAGGCGCATCAAGGCTTCGGCTTCCAGGTAGCGCGCCGCGGGATGGCCTCTGACAACCAGTTTATTGGCCTCCTCCAGGGCATCGACGGCGCCGGCATAATCGCCCTTGGCGAAAAGCCCCCGCCCTTTCAGGTACTGCACCTCGGCGTTCTGCGGCCGCGCCGCGGCGATGCGGCCCATCAAGGCATTGGGCTTGAAGGAAGCCTCGTCGCCTTCGTCCCGATACCCGGGCGCTTCCTTGCCCCAGGCCTTCTTCCATCTCGCCAAAAAGCGGTCCTTGGCTTTTTCCGAGAGTGAAGGATCGGCCAACAATTCCGATGCGATTTGCGCGACCAGTTCGACGGGAGCTTTGGTCTTACGGACCTCCTTGGGCCCGGGAAGCTTGCGGGGCTCGCGGATGGCCGCGCGCAATGCGGCGGAGACTTCCCGCACGATATCCGGATCCACTTCGAGATAGCGCTTCATCCCGCCGAGCCGCCCCCAACCGAGGGAGTCGAGCAAGGGATACAAGGCGGAGGCCAGATAGTAGCGGGTCTCAATGGGGCGATCTTGCGAGAGGAATTCCGCCCACAGCAATTCGCACATCGCTCCCGTATAAGCGGCGGAGGTATCGCGTCCGTCGAAGAACGCGGAAAGATGGACCGCCGAGTCTTCCGCATTCTCCCGGAAGTAGGCTTCCTGGTGGACCAGGGCCAGGAAGCCCCGCGCCAGGCCCGGATAATATCCGGAAGCAGCCGCCTTGGCTTCGCGGGCGTTATCCGGCTTGCCGGACTTGGGCGGTTTGACCGGCTTCTCATGCGGGGTCGCATCGACGTACACGTCCCGGGAGGAAGTATCGGAAGGGGAAAGATGGTAGAAGCGGAAGACCTGTTCGGGCCGCCAGTTGCGCGCGAGATAGACGACCTTGACGTTGGGGACGGCCACCTTGCGGATGCGATAGATGCCGCGGCCATTGGTCACCGCGGCGCCGATTTTCTTTTGCCCATCGTAGACGGCCACTTGCACCCCGCCGATGCCGCGCGCCGACCCATCGGGCCGCATGGTGCCGCGATCGACCACGCGCCCATGCAAATCCCCCGCCCGAGGCCGCGCGGACAATGGCCCCAAGGCCGCCGCGGCCAGGAGGCCGAAACGTAAGGCGAAGGTAAAATGCATAGGTCCGGTAAACCTAGGTCGTTTAGCGGGGGATGGCTGCCGAAAAATGGTGCAGGGAGACCGCGAAGCCGGGTCGAATCCGCCCGTTCCCCTTAATGGGCCAGGGCCGATCGGGCGGTCTCGCTCACCCAGGCGTTGCCGTCCTTGGCCAATTCCGTCAGCGTCTTTTTTGAAAATTCATCTTTTGCGATCGAGAGGGCGCTGATGGCGGTGTTGCGCAGATTCATCTTGAAGAATTCTTCGATAGGGATTTGGGTTTTGCTGGTCGGATCCATGGCCGTGGTGCCCACGTTGTGGAGGGGAATCATCACCTTCCAATTGGCCATGTCCCGGCCCTGGGCGATTCCGGCCAAGGTTTTTTCGGCTTGAACGTTCGTCCGGTTGCGCTTCTTTGCGATGATCAAAAGGGATTGGGAGGCAAGGACCTGGAAGTTGACCCTTTCATCCGTGCGGCATTTTTCCAGCAGGCCGGTGACCCTGGGAAGAATCCCCTCGGTCAGGGGGAGATACCCGACTTCCGCGGCGGCTTCGAGCCTGACCCATTCGTCCTCGTCCTTCTCGATCAAATCGGCGAAAAGGGTTTGCGTCGCCGCATCGAGGACGGACTTATCCAATTCACTCAGCCTGGCGACATAGAAGGAGCGCATGGATTCGCCGCTGTGATTTCGCATTTCCTTGTCGGGTCGTTTAATCTGGGCGATATAGTTCTGCCTCATTTCCATGGCGGACGGTTCCACGCCGGCTACGCCTCCCGAAATGGATTTTGAAGACAAGTAGAATCCGATGATAGCCAAGACAGGTAACCGTTTTCGGATCGAGCGAGCCATCATCCGTAAATTTTACAATTCGAAGGGAATACTAGCAGGACATTTTGAGGCAATTTTACTGGTCGTCGTGGGCGGAGGGGCCGGGGAGACCTCCTTCGGGCGTGGGTCTCCCCGGCGGCGGGAACGGACGCGTTCAGGACGCTTGGAAGACTTGGGCGAATTCCTTCGCGAACTGCTCGATGGTCGTAGCGGTGGTGGTGGCCGGCGTGCGCTTCGGCATCGAAATGGTTTTTTCGTTAAAGCCCTTGTTCATCTCGACGAAGCTCTCGCCCACGCTCTGGGAAATCCCCGCGCCGATCATGCCCTTCAAGGCGTCTTCATAGGGGAATTGCACGTACTTGAGATCGGGCTTGCCGATGGCCTTGCCCAAGGCGGCGGTCGCTTCATTCATGGTCAAATCCTTGGGCCCCATGAGCGGCGCGATTTCCCGGCCCTTCCAATCCTTCTTCAGCATGCGCTTGGCGGCGTACTCGGCGATGTCGCGGGTGGCGATCTGCGGGAAAGCGAGATCCCCCTTCAGGGCCCCGCCGTTCATCCCCATACCCTTGATCATGCCGATGCTGCCGTACTGGTTTTCCATGAAATAGCCTGGCCGCAGGATAAGCAGATCCACGCCGGCCACCGCGTTCAGTTTCTGCTCCAGGCGGTAGAGGCCCGCCACCGGCCCATTGCCCTTGGGCATGTCGCCGCCGATGCTGCTCAAGACCACCGCCGATTTCACGCCCGATTCCTTGAGGCCCTTCACCAAAGCATCGCCAAAGCGCTCGTAATGCGCCAGGATGTCCTTGGAAGCCAAATCGGGAGGAACCATGAGGAAGACGCATTCCGCGCCCGCGAAGGTCTTGGCCAGGAAAACCGCGTCGGCGGAATCGCCCGGCGCCGATTGCGCGCCCTGCTTGGCCAACTTCGCCAACTTGTCCTGGCTGCGCCCGATGGCCTTCACCTGCTTGCCTTCTTTAAGCAGCCGCTCCGCGATGCCGCCGCCCACTTTGCCCGTCGCTCCGGTGATTACGTACATAGTCCCGTCCTTTGTTGAAGGTGGGGGCGAAGATACTTTTGGGCCAGGCCCGGGGCAAGAAGGCACCGAAGCGTGAGCGGGGCACGTGCCGGTGACTTAAATCGGTGACGTGCCGGTTACCGGATCGGGCCTTCCGGGCTTCCATGTTTCAAGGCTTCAGCGTCGAAACGCCGGGATCGGACCAGTTGCCCGCCGCGTCTTTTTCCTCAACTTGCAGGGTATAGGTTCCCGCGGGCAGGCCCGAAGGCACGTAAGCGACCGCCTGCGTTTCCGGGGACCAGTCGGTTTGCGTGGACAACCGGTAGCGGAAAATCCGCGAGCCGTCCGAACCGGATCCGGGGGACCAGTTCCATGCGGGCCCGGCCCCGTATGCGCCCGACACGGCGGGCGGCGGGGGCGGGAGCCGATCGACCTGGATGGATCGGCTCACGGGCGGCGAAACGTTGCCGGCCGAATCCATTTCGCGGACCTCGAGGTAATAGATCTGATTCTGGGGAGCGGGAAGGGTGAAGGTGGCGCCGGATTGTCCCGCCGCCGTCGTGCCGTTCAGCGAGACCAGGAACCGATCGCTGGCATCGCCCGTCCGCGTCCAGGACCATTGCACCGGCCCGGCGTAGGCCGCATTGACGACCGCCGGCGCGGTCGCGTCCGTGAAGGCCGGAGCCGCGGGAGCGATCGTATCCCGAAGGACGAAGACCGTATCCGCGCCCCGATTGCCTACCGAGTCCCGCACCGACCGTACGATGGCGATGCGGCCTTGCTGGCCGGATAGATCCTCGCCATCCGAGTGTTGCACCACCGTTCCGCCCAGGACCTGCTCCGTCCAAAGCACTTCGACGAAGGCGGCATTGGTCAGCGTTCCGCGGGCCGGCGATTGGATTGCGACCTTGGGGCCGACGGTGATCACCCGGATGGCGCGTTCAACGCTCGGCGAGGAGCTGCCGAATGCGTCCAGTTCGCGCAAGACCAGGGTATGTTCGCCATCGCGCAGGGAATCGGCGGTGAACGCGTTGGCTTGCGTCTCCCGCTCCGGCCCGTTATCCAAGGAGATGCGGAAGCGGCCCGTGCCTCCCGGAGCGCCGGTCCAAGCCCAGGTGGGCCGTGGGTTGGCGGTCGGCGAAGCGGTCGTACCCGCGCCGAATGCCGGAGGTGCCACTCGCGATCCCGTTCCAACGTGCACCAACACGAAAGCCTGCGCTACGTTCCCTTCGCTGTCGCGCACCGAGAAAATGGCCGTCACCAGGCTGTCTTTCCCATCGTAGGCGCGCCGCGGCGCGGCCGTCGCTTCCCCGGTGGAGTCGTCCCATTTCCCGTCCCCGTCCAGATCCCATTTCAACACGGCTACCGAACCATATTCCTGGGTCACTTTGATCGGGAACGATACGGTATCCCCCGGCCGCGCGCTGCGATCCGCGCCGACCTCGAGCACGGGAACGTCCCGCTTCACCACCACGTGGCAGGTCAACGACAGGGATGCCTCGCCCTCGATGAAGGCGGTCACGTCCGCGGATCCTTCCGCGACGGCGGTGACCAAGCCCGTGGCCGAGACCTGCGCCACCGCGAGGTTCAGGCTCGCGAAAATGAGATTCGCCTGGGAGCCCTCCGGGGTCGCCTGCGCATCCAACTGCAAGGACGGGCCGCCCACGAAGAGGACCGCTTGGGTAGGCGCCAGCGAGAGGCCGCGCGCCTTGAGGGTGGAAGCCACTTTCACGTGGAGAACCGCCGTCAAGGCCGGATCGCGCCGCGAACGCGCCGTAACGTCCGCTTCCCCCGGGATTCCCGGGAACAACATCCCGCCCCCGTCCACGCGTACCACCGCGGAATCCGAGGAAGACCAGAGCAGAGCCGGATCGGCGCCTTTAGGCTGCACTTCGGCTTGCGTAGGCACGGCTTGGCTCTCCGAGGCCAGGAACATCGGCGAAGGGGTAAGGAAGTCCACCCGTAACGGCGGTGTTTCCCCCGCCCCGTGGCTCCCCGTATCGTCCGGGGCCCCCCGCACCAGCACTTGGGGCGCTTCGGGGCCATTCGGCCCCACTTTCACGCCGAAGACTAGCGCCTGTGCGGTATCGCGGTAAGCGGTGATGAGGATCTGGTACGAGGACGGCGCGTCGGTTCCCAGATCCAAATCGTGCAAGGCATGATCTTTAGCCGGCGTATAACGGCCGTGGAATACCCCGTCCTTGAAGGTTTTCCCGTTCGGGTAGAGGATGTCCACGCGGATGCTGTCGTAGGTCGCCAGCGAGTCGTCCAACTGCAGGGAAAGCAAGGTCGGCCGCGGAGCCTCGGAGAGGTTGCAGGCCCAGAGCAGGGCGCAAAGCGCGGAGAGGCCGGCGCGCGCGGAAATGGGCAAGGTCTTCATTTCAGGGTTGCATCCACTTGGACGTGGCGGGGATTGGGCTTGGCGTTAATCTCGACCCAGGTTAACGCGCCGGCTCCGGCGGCGGCCGTGCCTAAAGTCCACCATAGCCAATTTCTGGAAGGGGACGCCGCGAGGGACGCTCCCTCAGGGGACGGGCCGGAGGCGGGACCCTGGGACCGATCTGGATTCGGGGGCCGGACAATGGTGGGCGTATCGGGCACGGCTTCCGGCGGCGAGGCAGGAGCGATAGGTTGGATGGCCTTCTCCGGAACAGGCGGAACGGGGGCGGCGCCGGGCGCCGGGACGGATGGATCCTGCTGGGCCTGGGACCGCAAGACATCGGCGCGCAAGCGTTCGAACCAGGTCTTGGTCGCCGGCGGCAGATAGAGGTTGGCCGGATCGGAGTAAGGATCGACTTTGAGGGCCGCGCGGAAATGGGCTTCGGCCTTGGCGCGCCCATCCTTCTCGCCCGCATAGATGGCGCCCAGGTAGAGATGGGTGAACACCTTCTCTTGCGCCCCGACCTGGCGGGGATGGTTTTTGATAAAGCCTTCCAGGGCCGCGCGCACGAATGGCATGTCGGCCCGCAAATAGCCGTCGCGCACGGCTGCGGTATCGAGATGCCCGTCGGGCAGTAGGCCTCCCTCGGCCCGCAACATGCGGGCGCAGGCCAGGCACAGGAAAAATGCGATGGAAAGAAGGCGGGTCACGCGACCAGGATACCATGCCGCGGAGGCCGATAACCACGGGATCGGGGCCCGGAAAGTTAAAGTAAAATCATAGAATCGGGATTAAGATCACAAACCGACTAGCGTTCTTCCACCACGTCCCAGCGCGTCTCAGGGCCGAAGCGCAAGGGTACTACGCGGCCCGCGATGGTGGTAACGATGCCATGGTCGGCCGATTCGCTTCGCGCGAAGCCGTTGATATAGACCCGCCGGCTGCGCGCGCTGCGGTTGGGCTGCGATCCGTGGATGGTAAAGGGGTTCCAGATCATCACGTCGCCCGGGTCCATCAGGCCGGGCTCGGCAGGCGCGAGCCGCTCCAGCACCCGGCGATTGGCTTCGTTGGCTTCCCAGCCCTCATAGCCGCCTTCCAACAGGGTCCGCTTTTCCCGGTGCGAGTACGGCACCATTTGCAGGCAACCGTTTTCTTCCGTGGCGGGATCGACGGCGATGGCCGTTTGCAGGAAGCCGCCGTACAGATCGCGGTAGGCCGCATCGGGCTTCCGGAAGGCGCAGTCCTGGTGCATCTGGAAACTGACTTCGTCCCCGGGATTCTTGTAATGCATCTGGTTGGTGATGGAACGCAGGTCGGGCCCCAACAATTGCATGACCAGTCCCAGCAGGCGGGGCGAGGTGCGGAACTTGTTCAAGCCGGCATGGGAGGCCGCCGCCCATTTGGCGAACTTCAAGGTGGGCTTGCCCGCGATGGGGACGATGCGGAATTCGGTGAGGCCGCGCTTGGCGATGGCCTGCAAGCCTTCCGCCTGCGCCAGGATATCCCCGAAATACCCGGCCAGCTCCGCGATTTCCCCCGGCGGGAATACGGCCGGAACGCGGACGAAGCCGCGGTCCCGATATTCGTCGATCCAGGGCGGGCGGGCCATGGAGGAAGTATATCCTTTGCGGAGGGAGACGGACAAATATCCGTCCCTTTTCAGGGATTACCCGGCCAAAGCCGGATTTCGTCCCCTGGATCGACCCGCCGGAGGCCGGCCAGCCGCAAGACGGCATCCGCCGTTTCTTCGATGCTAAGCCGGGTGGCGTCGATGACCGGGCCGATTCCGGGACGAGCCAATCCATTTTCATGCATCCAGTCGATGCGAGCTTGCTCCCAGTCCGTCAATTCGCGCCGGCCCCGATTCGTCTTCCCGATCTCGCGATCGACGTATAGGGTGATGGGAAGGATTTCCGTCCGCATATCCCCGAGCCGCGTCCGCAGGTTTTCGAAATCGCCCTTGGAGAGAGGATACGTGAAGAGGACGTCGAGTCCGGCGCCCAGGAAGTTCTTGGTTACGGCAATGGCGTTCTCCAGATTCAGGTGGATGGCCTTTTCGATCGGCATCCACGCGATGAAGCCATGCAGATCATCCACCTCCACATGCGCCAACCCGGGAACGATCCGTTTGAGACGGCCGGCCACGGTGGACTTGCCCGCGTTGATGCAGCCGTTGAGGAAGATGAGCTTGGGCATGAGCGCCGGAAGGATAGAAAATCCTGTCAGTCATTCCCCTGGAAGGCCCGGCCGTAGGCTCGCACGGGCGGTTTCTCGAGGACGTGTCCCTCGGTTACGCGGCGGCCTAACGCATTCACCCTGGGCGCGGTAAGGGTTTGCCCGGCAGCCTCGGTGCGGAGTGGATGCAGGGCCGACACCGCTGCGGGAACCACGTAATAGGCGATGTAGGTGATCCCCTCCGTAGAGGGGAATTCGGTTTTCACTTTCAGGACGTGGATGCGGATAGGCGCGTCCCCCGATGGGAAACCGGAACTCGCGAGGGCTTGGGCGATGGATGCTTTCTCCGCCGCGGTGGTACTTATGCCGTAATTGAAACGTTCCTCCAGATCAGAAACGACGGGATCGCTCCCGGGCGGTCCGGCCAGGTGCGGGACCGAGGTATCCCCGTAGGCGACGTACCCATGGATGCACCCTTGGCACATCGCATCGATCCGGAGCACGAGTAAGGGCTGGACCGGGTCGGTATCGGATACGAACACGACATCCCCCGGATCCGCGGGAGGTTCGAATGCCATCCAGACGCCGTCGATGGCCGCCGTATTCAGCCGGATGTCCGAGGGCCAGGTCGCCAGGGATTGGGCTTTAGCCTGGACCGCCACGGTGTCCGGCGCGGCCGTGTTCGCAAGCGCCGTTTCCGTTTTCGACTTCACCTGGAATCCGGAATCCAGCAAGCAAAAGACGTAACGGGATCCGGATTCGGATGCGAAGGATGTCGCGGCGGCGAAGCCCGCCAGGATGGCCCATGCGGAGATGACCATTTTTTTCTCCCAACCTTTTCCAGGTGCGCCTCCAAACGGAGCAATTAATGGACCAAACCGCAAAGGATATTTTTCTTCGTTTTCTCCTCCAGGAAGAACTCGGATGGGTCCATATTTGAACGAACAGACTATTCATCCACTGACCATTGACCAGCGGAAGAGGATGAATACAAGTGCATTTTCGAAATGCGCGCGAACAAGGTGTCATTCGCGGCTCTACGCGTGGGGTATCATTTTACCAGCTGTGAAGCTTCTGCCGAGGATTCCCTGGAAAAGATTCCGGCAACTTTTTATGGACCGAATTGGTCCATCAATCGAAAAGCGTCCCAACAATACGGAGCGGAATGGCTCAAATCAAAGCGCTCTCTTTTCTTGGCCGTGCGGAGCGCTCCTTTGCCCACGGAGTCGAATCATCTGATTAATCCCGCCCATATGGGTTTCGCAAGCCTTGCATCCACGGATCCGGCATCCATACCCTTGGATATCCGAATTAAATAGGGGCGGTGATATAGCTCCACCCAGCCCCGGTCGGTGAACTTGACGGCGTTCCCGACCAAGTCGCCCAAGATGTGGCGCAAGCGTGCCGGGTCCCCTTTCACCCTCCAGGGCTTGCTCCGGAAAAAGGACCTGCGCAGGTCAAGCCTCTTTTCCCGTGCCTCCTCCTCCAGTAGCCACGCTTTCGGCCGCGACCTGGATCACTTTCAGGTATTGGCGCTGCTTGGAGTGATCAGGTCGCAGGCGCCTGCGTCTAGTGCGCCGCCTGCAACTGCCAGCGAAAGGTGAGGCGGTCAACTTTCCAAATAAAATGCTCTATCTCGATCGATTTTTGATCATCTGATGGTCGGCCTTATAAACCATAAATCCTTGCTATTCTACTTTTATGGATAAATAACGATCTGCATGCGAAAATCAGGAATGGGTTCAGTTTTTGCTTGTGGAAGTCGGTTGGGGGCGAAATGCCTAAACATCTTGGATTTTCAATTTCCGCCATAATATGGGCCGCCATTAGCGCCAGCCAAGCCCAATGGGCCGCAACGAATGGCCCATATGGAGGAAATGTGCATGCCATCGCCCAATACGGTCCGATCCTCTTCGTTGGGACAGATGTGGGTGGGGTGTTTCGCTCTCTTGATCATGGGACTACTTGGACCCAAGGCAAAGAGGGACTGATTAGTGGTCCAGTCAACTGCCTTACCGTACTGCACGACAATATTTTCGCTGGAACCGACGCTGGCATCTTCCGCTCTTCCGATACCGGATCCTCCTGGGTCCAAGTTTTCTACGACAAAAGGGAATATCGGATTTTTTCACTAGGCGTGAGCGGGGACGATATTTTCGCAGGCGTCTATGGGGGTGGTGTTTACCGTTCGTCCGACAATGGAACGTCATGGACTCACGTTGGCGTCGAATCAGGAATTGACATCTTCGTTCGATCGATATTGACTAACGGTACCGATCTTTTTGTTGGCACCGAATACGGATTGCTCCGTTCGTCGGATAGTGGAGCAACTTGGGTTTCCCGAACCTCAACCTTTCCCACATCGGATTTTACGCACCTTGCCATAAGTGGTAGCGACATTTTCTCTGGAACCAACGAACATGGAGTCCTACGCTCGTCCGATAACGGCGACTCTTGGATCAAGGCCAATGATGGAATGTGGACTGACACCATTTGGTCCCTTACCGCAAACGGCGCCGAACTCTTCGCCGGGAATAATGCCGGGGGCGTCCTGCACTCCACCGATATGGGCGCCAATTGGACCCGTGTCGTGGAGGGAATCGGGACGCGCAAAGTCCAATCCTTTATTGTGAGCGGCACGGAAGTCTTTGCGGGAACCAATGGGGGCGGAATATTCCGTTCTTCCGACCATGGTGGTTCTTGGGCCGAAAGCAATCAAGGAGTGACCGGAATCCAAACCAATGCCCTGGTATCAAGCGACGGGAATTTGTTTGCCGCAACTTCGGGCGGCGGAATGTTCCGTTCTACCGATAGCGGCAGTTCCTGGTCAGGGATAAATACCGGAATCGACAATTTAGACGTTAAGACCGTAGCCATGAGTGGAAGCGTTCTCCTTGCCGGGAACGCAGATGGCCAAGTATTCCGCTCGACAAATGACGGAGCCTCCTGGACCAAAACGGTCAGCGGAATACCTGGCCCGGTCCAGGTGCTGGCTGGATTCAAAGGCAGTCTTTATGCAGGAACGTACGCACTAATCGGCGGCGGTGGGATTCAAGGGTTTCCTCCTGTGGTGCGTAGTCTTTACCGTTCTACCGACAGTGGGGATTCTTGGACTCAGATAGGGGATAGCCTTCCGGGTTTCGGCGTCTTATCAATCGAGTCTCATGGCGACTTTCTGTTCGTCGGAACGTATGGAGGTGGCGTATATCGTTCTTCCAACGGGGGGAATTTATGGTCCTCTGTCAATGCTGGATTGACGGGTGATACGGTTCTCGCGCTGGTTTTTAGCGACACCGATCTTTTCGCCGGAACGGAAAAAGGAGTATTCCGATCCTCTGACAATGGATCCACATGGATAAAACTCAATAATGGGCTGACCAATCTCGATGTCAAAAGCCTTAAGGTGAGCGGAAAAACCCTTTTCGCCGGGACCTTTGGGGGCGGTATTTTCCGCTCGTCGGATAATGGGGCGTCTTGGGCGCAGGTTAATAACGGTTTGAGGACTCTCAATGTTCTTTGTCTCGCAATGACCAGCACCCACGTTTACGTGGGAACCTCAGATGGCGGGGTTTGGAAACAGAAAATTTCGGAATTAATATCGTCCGTACGGAATCCAGGTGCAGCCCGGAATGATTTTGGTTTCGAAAATCTTACTGGGAGCATAGTCCATGCGGGTACAAGCGTCAGCTTCCGAATTAACGAATCAGGATGGGTGACTCTAAACGTATATGATGCCAAAGGGAAAAAGGTTTCCGCCCTACTTAACCGTGCACTAAAGCAAGGCATTTATCAGACCGTGATAGATGGTGTAAATCTATCGGAAGGCCACTACTTTCTGCGCTTGCAAGCCAAAGGCCTGAGCCAAACCGAACGTTTTCTGTTTCGGAGATAAAAGGAATCAATCGTTGACCGTTGTCCCCGCAATTGGGCCGCAGGGTCCCTAGAAGATTTCGATCTCCGCCCGCTCTTCCTTATAGGCCTCGATGTCCTCGGCGATGCCGGCCGCTTCCTCGTCTTCGATGATGCGACGGGCCAGTGGGAACAACTCCTCCTCCTCGCGGGCGATATGCACCTCGCACTCCTCCCGCAATTGGCGGCACTTGGCCGTCCATTCGGGCGTGCCTACGTCCATCCTCCCCAACGCGGCCAATAACCGCTTCATTCCCTTATGATCGTCCAAGGACTCGAGGGTCGTTTCGCGGGTCTCGTCACTCACCTTGAGCCGGCTATAGAAGTAACGCTCTTCGGCATCGGAGTGGAGGTTGAGCTCGCGGAACAAGGTCGAGAAAAGCCGCTCGCGGCGGTCCTGCTCGTCCTCTCCGGAGGCCTCCAATTGCGCGAACAGGCTCTTGGCTTTCTCGTGGTCCTGATGCAACAACATATAGAGGTTCATGGGTTGGGTCCTTTCTGTCGCCTACACTTAAGAAACAAAACGGGCACGGGGACCGATAGGCCGGGCGGAAGAGATCTCGAACGCGAATGGGTGGAACTCCACAGGGAGGGAAAACCGACGGAAAGCCCGACGGTCGCGGAAGACATGGATGTATTTCCGGGCGCACGGCAAGGTATAATCTGGCACCCCATGATCGCAAGCATCATCCCTCCTTCCGAAGGTCGTACCCGTTTTCAGGTCCGGGAAATCGCGGGGGCGGCGATCGCACTGGCAATCGGCTTCCACTTCTTGGCCCTGCGCATCCGCGCCGGCGGGCTTCCGACGGGCGATGAGGGATCGTGGATGTCCGTGGCCGCCGAGCTGGCCCACGGCCACGGCTTCGCCACGCGCTGGCTGGAGGCACATTTCCTGGTCCCCTACGCCCTGCCCCGCCCGGACGATTTCCGCTATCCGGCCCTCACTTCCTTGCTGGCCCTCTCCTTCCGCCTGTTCGGATTTTCCATCGAAACCGCCCGTTGGACCGTTGGCGCCGTCTTCCTGGTTTTCGCGACGGCGGTGTGGGGCGTGTCGCGGGCCGCTTTCGGCCGTTGGGCCGCGCAGGCGGCGCTTTGGGCTACGGTAACTTCCCTGTTACAGCTGGAATGGAACTCGGCCGTGTACACGGAAGGGCTGTTCGGCCTGGCCGCCGCGGGACTGGCGGCCTGGTGCCTGCGGGGAGAGCGCCAGCGCGGATCGGCCGCGCCTTTCGCCTTCGGGACGCACGCCTGGTGGGCGGGATTGGGGGCGATGATCGGCCTGCTATATCTGGTGCGCGTGAACGCCATCCTCTTCCTGCCGGGCGTGCCGTGGCTGTGGTTCCGGCGGCGCGACGAGCCCTTGCGCTGGACGCATCCTGCCTTAGCCATGCTGGCTTTCTTTCTGATCGCGGCGCCCTGGCTGCTCCGCAGCGCTTTCGCCTTCGGCAATCCTTTCCATTTCGCGGGCTCGGGCGGTTTGTTGCGCGATCCCGGCTCGGTCCTGACGCAATCGCATACCCTTACGGCCGCCGAATACTTCCGCCGCCACGACGTATTCTTCTTCCCGCGCCGCCTGATTCTCGGGGCCGCGCATTTGTTCCGGGATCTGCATCGCTGCGAACATGGCCTCGAGGCCGCGCCCCTGATCCTGGCCCTTTGGGGGCTCTTCCGGCGCCGCCCCTTTTTCGGCCCCGCCTTCGCCGCCGGCTTCCTTCTCACCAGCTTGGCCTGCGCCTTTGCGGCCTACAATTCCTGGGCCGGGGTCCGCTACTTCAGCGGGGTAGCGCCGCTGCTCTACGCTTATGGTTTCTCGCAAATCCCCATAGCCGCCGCGGGGATTCCGCCACGGTTTTTTCCGCAAGGGCGGTTTCCGCCCCGGCTTCGCTTCTCGGCAGGAGCGGCCGGCATCGCCCTGGTCCTCGCCCCGGTCGCGTTTCCGCATCGTTACTATGAGCGCGTGTTAACGGGCGCTTTGGCCGCTGCCGGGCCCTACGCTTATCGCCCCGCCGTGGCCGAGCACCTGGCCAAGCTTACGCGCGACGTTCCGCCCGGCGGCGACTATTATGCGGCTTCGCTCTGCAACCTCAACTTCCTCGCTCCCGATCGATTTTGCGTGGGGCTGCAAGAGCTGTACGATCCCTCCTGGTACCCGCGCAGCGTAGCCGCCTTCCATCCGGCCTGGGTGGCATTGACCCGCCCCGAAATGGTCGACTCCGCCCTGAAGGCTGCCCTGGGCCGCATGCGCGACGGGGGTTACACGCCTGTTACGGTTGATTCCGGGTCCCTGGCGCGGTATCTCGCCCTACGCCAGGACGCGGTTCCATTATCCTTCGATACCGTACGGCCCTGGAAATCGCCATGAAGGGCGCGCCTTCCGATCCCAGGGAGAGGGACCGCCTGATCCTGGCCCTCAACGAAATCTGGCATGATCTCGAGAACCGCGCCTACGATGCCAAGCATCCCGATATCCTGGAAGCGGAGATTCCGCGCTGGGAACGCGTGCTGGGCCAAGCGTTGGCGGGCCCGCGCGGGCCGGCAGTCGTGCTCGATCTGGGTTCGGGAACCGGCTTCGTACCCATGCGGCTCAAAGGCTTCCTTGCCGAAGACGATCGGCTGATCTGCTCGGACTTGTCGTCGGGCATGTTGTCGGTTTGCCGGACCGCCGTGGCGGCGGGAGGGTGCCGCTTTACCCTGGAAACCTTGAAGTTGGATGGGAGGATCATCGATTTGCCGGATGCCTCGCTGGATCTGGTGACCGCCAATGCGGTGATGCACCATCTGCCGCGACCCGAAGAGGTCTGCCGCGAGATCGATCGCATCCTCAAGCCCGGAGGTCTGGTGCTGATAGGCCATGAACCGACCCGCGCCTATGGCGAAAGCCGGTTCCTGGCGGCCAGCTATTGGCTGCTTTCCCCCCTGGCGGACTTCAAGCAGTTCATTTACGAGATCATCCTGCGGCTGGGCTGGTTCGAAGCCTTGCGCGGGCCCCTGGGCCGTTTCCTGCCCGAGCTGGAGGCCCATAACCGCTTGCTCGCCGACGTGAACGCGCGCCTCCGGGAATTGGGATTGATCGAAAAGCCGCTGGCTGCCGATACCATCTCCTCGCTGCTGGACGCGCAATCGCCCAATGCCGGCGGGCCCCAGGCGGGACGCGGCTTCGCCTTTTCCGATTTCGAAGGGTACTTCCCCGGTTACCGTCCGGAGTTCCGCGAGACCTACACCCACCTGGGGAAAATCCATCCGCGGGCGCCGTGGATGCGGGGATACGCGCGCTGGCTGGCGCGGCGGTTTCCCGAGTCGGGCGGGAACCTGTTCTGCGGATTGCGCAAGGGCAATACCGCGGGCGGGCCGTGATCGAATCAATGCGCACCGGAGTAAAAGGGCCTCACCAGCGCCCGGCGAGGCCTCGGAGGCAAATGGACCCGGGACATGGTTGCCGCGTATTAGCCAGGAATCGCGGTGGTCCGGCCTGGATTAAAGGGACGATTCTCCGGGCAACCGTTCCAGCGCTTCCAGGAACAGATTAGCCGTCCGCTCCGAAGACAACGTCTCCGCCGCCTCCCGCGCCCGTTCTCCCAAGCGGTCCCGCAAGCCCTCTTCCTCCAACAACCTCAACAGCGCGCGCCCGCATGCCTCCGCGTCATCGCGCGCGAAAAGGAGGCCGGTCACGCCGTCTTCGATCTCCTCATTGACGCCCAAGGTATCGGGCCCGGCCGCCGGGACCCCATGCATGGCGGCCTCCAGGACCGTAAGGGGAAAGCCTTCCACTACCGACGTAAGCACCAAGGCGAAGGCGCGGGAATACAAAGCCGCCATGGCTTCGCCCGGCACCGGCGGCTCCAGGGAGACGAAGGCGGAAAGGTCCTCGGCCAGGATGCGGCGGCGCACGGAGGCATATAAGGCGCCGCCGCCCACGATGCGAAAGCGCACGTCCGCGGGCAAAGGGCCGGAGGCACGCAGCCATCCGATCGCGGAGAGGAAAAGGAAGGGATCTTTCACCGCTTCGAGGCGTCCGGCGAATAGGAAGATGCGCGCAGGGGTGTCGGCGGACCGGGTGGGCGGCGGGGTGGGCGAGACCGACATGCCGGGAACCGGTGCGGTGGAAGGGCCGGCGGATGCCGCGGCGGGCGGAGGATCCCCGAAGAGCGGAAGCACCATGCGCGCCCCACGCATGCCGCCATAGCCTTCGGCCATTTCCAGCAGCCCGCGCGCAACGAAACCATGGAGGTCCGTGCGGGACCAAGCGACTTTGAGGGCGAGCCGATAAAGGAGCCCCGCCCCGGTGCGACGATTCTCGTGCACGTCCGCGCCGTGGTACCAGATGGCGTGGGGTACGCGATGGACGAAGGCGAGCCATGCGCCTAAGGCCCCGGTGGGGATGCCGGTGTTCGAGAAGATGAGATCGGGCCGGCGTTTCCCCAGCCATAGGCCGCTCCAAAGGGCGCGCGCGCAGAAAAGCAGGATGGTGGCCGGGCTTGTCTGGAACTGGAGGGAACGCCCGGTGGCGAAGAAGCGCACGCGGAAGGGGTAACCGGGAGGGTACGGGGCGGGAGGGCGCTGGGTCCAAACCTCCACCTTTATGCCGCGGGCCGCCAGGTCGGAACAAAGTTGGTACATGGCCCGGCCGGCCCCTCCGCCCAGGGGCGGCAGCTCGTGGGTGAGGGCCAGGATGGAACGGGGGCGCATGCCTCAAGGCCCGCGCGCGATGCTGGGTAGGCGGAGCAGGCTGATGAAGAAGGCGGAGAACATGGTCTGCAAGCCCATGATCATCAGCACCACGCAGAACAGGCTTTGCTTGGGCATCAGGAAATAGCCCACGAAATGGATCTTCACCCACAGGCCCACGATATAGGCGCTGCCCGCCAAGCCGGCCAGGAACATGAGACCGCCCCAGGTCAGCGCGCGCTCGAGATAGAAGATGCGGAAGAAGGATTCCAGGAGAGGGCTGGGCGCGGCGAAGCCCTCGCGGGCGGCGAAGGCCTTGGCGAACAGGCCGGTGGTCAGGATCTGGAAGCCGGCCAGGGTGAACATGGCGAAGAAGATCATGGCATGGATATCGAAGACGTGGCCGAACAGGATCAGCCATCCCAGGGCGGTATTGAAGAACAGCGTCAGGCCGCCCAGGAAGAGCAAGAGACCGGGGGCCAGGAACAGCCAATTGGGGCTGAACAACAACATGAAACGCATGTGGCGCCAGGCATCGGAGAGCGACTCCAACTTGGATTCGCCCTTGCGGGGATGATAGGTTATGGGCACCTCGACGATGCGGAGCTTGTTGCGCAAGGCCGATACGATCATCTCCGAAGCGAATTCCATCCCCAGGGTGGACAGGTGCAGGCGGAGGGCCGCTTCGCGGGTGAAGGCGCGGAAGCCGGAATGGCAATCGGAGATGCGCGAACCGAAGAAGAGATTCAGGATGCCCGAGAGGATGGGATTGCCGATATAACGATGCGAAAAGGACATGGCCCCCGGGAGGATGGTCCCCTTGAAGCGGGAGCCCAGCACCATGTCCGCGCCGGCGTCCAGCTCCTTCACGAGTTTGGGCGTATCCAGGAAATCGTAGGTATCGTCGGAATCGCCCATCACGATGTAGTCGCCCTGCGCGGCCTCCAGGCCCTTGAGGTAAGCCGCGCCGTAACCCTTCACCGGCTGGTCCACCACCTTGGCCCCCAGCCGCAGGGCAAGTTCGCGCGATCCGTCGGTGCTGCCGTTATCGGCCACGATGACCTCGCCGGGGATGCCCATTCCGTCCAGCGCCCGGCGCGCCTTCTCCACGCACGCGCCGATGGTCTCGGCCTCGTTGAGGCAAGGCAGGATAATGGAGAGGGTTTTCCCGGGCATAGCGATGGGTCCGGAAGACCGGATTTCCGGTCCATTATAGGATTGCCAAAAGCGACAGTTCAATCCGCTTCCCCCCTTGCGGCCTCGCGAACTAGATTTACCGCTCCCATGCAAGCCGAGTCGTCCCACCGCGCCGCGAGACAAGGCACCTTCGTCGCCACCCTCACGGCCCTCGTTCTCATCCTGGTCAAGCTGGCGGTGGGTTTCTTCACCGGCACGGTGGTGGTCATCGCCTCCGCCGTCGATTCCTTCCTCGACTTCGTGGTTTCCTCCTTCAACGTTTATGCGGTGCGCAGCTCGGGAAGGCCCAGCGATCCGTCTTACAATTACGGTCGGGGGAAAATCGAAGGGGTGGCCGCCTTTACCGAAGGCGTATTCATCATGGCCTCCGCCCTCTACATCCTGCGGCAGGCGGTGCTCAAGTTCATCGTGCCCGGGAGCCTGGGCCTGCGCTGGCAATCGCCTCCGCCGATCCCGGCCACCGCGCTGGACTGGGCCATGGCGGCCATGGCCTTATCCCTGGCGATCACCGCGGCGCTGGTCTGGTACCTCAAGCGGAAAGCGGAAGAGTCGACGAGCCTCATCTTGCGCGCCGACACGGTCCATTACCAGACCGATCTGCTCAGCAATGCGGGTATCCTCCTGACCCTGGGGATTGTGCGGCTGAGCGGATGGGCCTGGCTCGATCCCGTCATCGCTGTCGGCGTCGCCGCATACGTGGCCCATGCCGCCGTGCCGCTCATCCGCAAAGGCCTGGCCATGCTGCTGGATCATGCCCTCGAGGATCCCCTGGTGGATTCCATCCGCGCCATCGCGGAAACCACCAGCCCGCGGGTGAACGGGGTGCATGAGCTGAAAACCCGCCGCTCGGGGGACACCAACCTGGTGGAGTTCCACCTGGTCTTCGACGAGGGCATCGCGCTGCGCGAGGCCCACCAAATCGCCGACGAAATCGAGGCGAAGGTGCGCGCCCTGGCGGATACGCGCTGGATTATCAATATCCACCTCGACCCGGTGGACGATTCCTTCCGGGACGAGAAGATCGCGCGACGGGGCCGGGAAGAGTATGGCGACGGCCGGTAAGGGACTCCCCCGCCCGATAACCACCTTCCGTTGTTATACTTCCTTGCGGACCCACCCCCAAGGAGACCCCATGTCCGCCCTTCGATTGACCATCGCGCTTGCCTTCGTTTCCACCCTCCTCGCCGCCGCCGTCTCGGCCCAGTCCCCCAAGCCCACCGGGGAAGGCGTCGCCGTCGTGCCCGTCCCGGCCGATTCGTCCAAGGCCAAGAAGTCCTGCGAGGACGTGAAGGCATCCATCGATGCCAAGCTGAAAGCCAAAGGCGTCAAAACCTTCACCCTCGACATAGTGGGCAAGGACGAAACCAAGGATGCCAAGGTGGTCGGGAGCTGCGAAGGCGGAAAGAAGAAGATCACCTACAAGCGGGGCTGACCCGCGCGGTCGCGGTTTCGCGACCCGTCATTCAAGGGCCCGGGTTCGTTGCCCCCGGGTTCGTACCCATCTGCATGATTTCGCCGAACACCTGTTTCAGGAGATCGGCCACGTCGAGGGCCAGGTTCTTCACGTAGCCGAGCGGATCGCGGCGGATGTCCTTCTCCTGATTCCCCACCAGCCAGAACAGCCCGGTCAGCGCATTCTTCGTGGTCCAGGCCCCGAGGCTCTCGGTATCGATGGTCTTGTTGTTTACGGATTTGAGCGCGTCGATTTGGAAAGAGGTCAGGCCTGCCGCCGCGGCATCCGCGTTCCAGGACGTCTGGAACGCGAGCAGGGTCTGGTAGTCGCCGAGCAGGGAGTTGTAGGCGGAACGGAACGTGCCCCAATATTTCGCGAGCGGAACCAGGGCCAGGGTAGAATCCACCAGGGGCGCGTAGGCGTTGGTGAGCGGATCGAAGGTCTGCCCGCGCAGGAAGAGCGTGGCCGCCGTGCTATCCGGGCTATCCAGCAAGGATAGACCATCAGAAATGGTCAAAGAGGTGATGGCGGATTTGAAGATGGGGACCGAGCGCGGGGCGGCTTTCTCGGCCGCGCGATTCATGTACTTCACGAGGGAATCGCCCAATGTCTGCAGGGAAGCGGCCGCTCCCGCCAGGGCGGAGGCGCGCGTCAGGTTCGCGGCGATGGAACCGTTATCCAGTCCGGCCAGGCTCGCCGCGGTTTGGATCGACTGCAATTGCCGCGCGAAGGGGCTGACGTAGGCGCCGATCGAGCGGGCCGAGGCCAGGGCTTGCGCCGCCTCGTCGGGCAGGAGGATTTTGATGGCGGCGTTGGCCAGGTAGCCGTCGACCTTGCCGGCCAGGTTGGCGCTGGAATCGATGCCCACCGACAGGGCCGTGCGCAGACCGCTCACCACCTGGCCCTCGGTGTACCCGCTTCCCTGTCCCCCGCTGTCCAGGACATCCTGCAGATTGCAACCGGCCAAAAGGGTGGCGGAAAACGCGAGAGCGATCGGGGCGGAATTTCGCATGCCCATAAGATAATCCCTGGGCGCCGCCCCAGCCTCCCAAACCGCTGCGGGATCGGGGGACGCCATGTCGTTGCGGAAACGGGTCCGGCCAGGTGGTATATTACAAGGGATGGCTGATTCCCCGGCATCCGGCGGGCGGGCGGCCTGGCGGCCCGATGGGGCCACGCGCTCCCGAGCGCGCTTGAGCCGCTTCATGACGGAAACCGGGCGTCCGTCCTGGGAAGCCTTATACCGCCATTCCATCGACGACGTCGAAGGCTTCACGGCCGAGGTTCTCCGCTTCCTGGATATCCGCTTCGATCGGGTTCCCGACCGTATCTTGGATGTTACCCACGATCCCGCCCGCCCGATCTGGTGCCCGGGCGGCAAGCTCAACATTTCCCGTACCTGCCTGGACAAGTATCTGGATGCCGGAGCCGGAGATCGTCCCGCGCTTATCTGGGAAGGGGAGGAAGGGCCCGCTTCCATCCGTACCCTGAGCTACGCTGAACTCGCGGCCCAGGTCGGACATTGCGCCGCGGGCCTGCGCGAGTGCGGATTGGCCCAGGGCGATGCCGTCGGCCTGTATCTGCCCATGCTTCCGGAAACCGTCATTTCCTTGCTGGCCCTGGCCCGCATCGGCGCCGTGGCGGTGCCGCTATTCTCCGGCTATGGCCCTGCGGCCCTGAACGCGCGCCTGCAAGACGTGGAGGCCAAGGCGGTCATCACCTGCGACGCCTTCCCGAGGCGCGGCAAGCCGGTGAACGCGCGCGCCGCCTTGGATGAGGCCGCGGCGGCCTGCCCGTCGCTGCGATTGATCATTTCGGTGGCTCGTTCAGGTATCGGGGAGTCCCGTCCCGGCGCCGCGGGGCCTCGCACCGTACCGCCGCCTTCGGCCCGACGTTTGTCCTGGAACGATCTGCTCGCCCTGGGCCAAGCGCCTGGGGCCGATGCCTCGCCCGCCCCAACCGCGGCCGAAGATCCCCTGATCGTACTTTACACATCGGGCACCACGGGCAAGCCCAAAGGCATCCTGCATACCCACTGCGGCTTTCCCGTGAAGGCGGCCCAGGACATGGCCTTCGGCACCGACGTGGGTCCGGGGGACCGTATCACCTGGGTTACTGACATAGGCTGGATGATGGGGCCGTGGCTGATTTACGGCGCGACCATTCTGGGAGCGACCCTGGTTCTCTACGATGGCGCTCCCGACTTCCCGGGCCCGGATCGATTGTGGGAATTCTGCGCCCGGCATCGGGTCGGCATCCTCGGAGTTTCACCCTCCCTGATCCGAGCCTTGATGCATCGCGAGGGCCGCGGCGGCAAGCCCGGAGAGGGTGATTTGCGCGCGCGCCATGACTTATCCGCCCTGCGCATCCTGGCTTCGACGGGCGAACCCTGGGACCCGGAGTCCTGGCAATGGCTGTTCGACAAGGTGGGCGGCGGCAAGCTGCCCATCATCAATTATTCCGGCGGGACGGAAATTTCCGGGGGCATCCTGATGGGCAATCCCCTGCTGCCCATCGCGCCCTGCGCGTTCTCCGCGCCCTGTCCCGGCATGGCCGCCGAAGTCTGGGACGAGTCGGGTAAGCCGGTCGACTTAGGGAAGGTGGGGGAACTGATTATCCGCAAGCCTTGGATCGGCATGGCCCGGGGCTTCTGGCGCGACCCGGATCGCTATCTGGCGACCTATTGGTCCCGTTGGCCGGGAACGTGGGTGCATGGGGATTGGGCCCGGCGCGATGCGGACGGGCAATGGTATATCCTGGGCCGCAGCGATGATACCCTGAAGGTGGCGGGCAAGCGCGTGGGGCCCGCCGAGGTGGAATCCACCCTATGCGCCGATGCCCGCGTGGCCGAAGCGGCGGTGATCGGCGTGCCGGACGGGAAAAAGGGCCAGGCCATGATCGCTTTCTGCGTGGGGGTAACTTCCGAGATACCCCCGTCGCTGGAAGGGGAATTGCTGGAAAAGGTGGCGGCCGCCTTGGGGCGGCCCTTACGGCCCGAGCGAGCGCATTTCGTGCCGGCCCTGCCGCGCACCCGCAACGCCAAGGTGATGCGGCGCGTCCTGCGAGCCGCCTATCTCGGCGAAGATCCGGGCGACCTGAGCGCCCTGGAAAATCCGGGGGCCCTCGCGGCCATCGCCCGCGCGCGCGGGGATGGGCTCGGGGATCGGGCCCTCGCAGAAGGGGGACGGCATGGCTGATGACATCCGCATCAAACGCGTGCATCACGTGGAGTTCTGGGTCGGCAATGCCAAGCAGGCCGAATACTTCTACCGGAACGCCTTCGGCTTTTCGCGGGTCGCCTACTCGGGCCTGGAAACGGGAGCGCGCGATCGCGCCGCCTACGCCCTGCGCGCGGGCCAAGCCGCATTCGTGGTGGCCTGTCCTTACGGCGACGAGGGGGAGGCCGGGCGCATGTGCGAGCATCTCAAGAAGCACGGGGACGGGGTGCGCGATATCGCCTTGGAGGTGGAGGACGCCGCCCAGGCCTTCGCGGCTGCCGTCGCCCGCGGGGCCGAGCCGGCCTTCCCGCCTATGACCTTGACGGATGAACATGGGACCGCCGTGCGCGCGGGGATCAAGGCCTATGGGGACATCGTGCATTCCTTCATCTCGCTGAAGGATTACCGCGGCCCATTCCTCCCCGGCTTCCAAGCCTCGCCTTTGACGGGGCGAGAGACGGAGCGGCAGGCGGATCGAGGCGCGGGTCTCGTCGCCCTGGATCATTACGTGGCCAATGTGCGTTTGGGGGAAATGGCGAAGTGGGAAGCATGGTACGAACGCGTGCTGGGCCTCAAGCGTTTCATGACCTTCGACGACAAGGACATCAGCACCGAATTCACGGCGTTGAACAGCGTGGTGATGGCCAACGCGTCCCGCAGCCTTAAGTTCCCCATCAACGAGCCCGCGCCGGGGCGGAAGAAGAGCCAGGTGGAGGAATACAACGACTTCCACCACGGCCCCGGAGTTCAGCATATCGCCTTGCTGACTGCGGATATCCTGAAGACCGTCTCCGCGCTGCGCGCGAACGGTGTTGGCTTCCTGGCGGTGCCCGAGTCCTATTACCAAGCCTTGCCCGGCCGGGTGGGCCCCATCGACGAAGCCATTCCGGCTTTGCGGGAGTTGGGCATCCTCGTCGATCGCGACGATCAGGGCTACCTGTTGCAGATCTTCACACAGCCCCTAGAGGACAGGCCTACCTTGTTCTTCGAGATCATCCAGCGCAAGGGTTGCCAGGGATTCGGCAAGGGCAATTTCAAAGCTTTGTTCGAAGCCATCGAGCGCGAACAAGACCGGCGGGGGAATCTGGTATGAGCCCGAGCTACCAGAGTGGATTGGGCAATGCCTTCGCGAGCGAAGCCCTGCCCGGCGCATTGCCTGCCGGCCAGAACTCCCCGCAGCAGGCGCCCTATGGTTTATATGCCGAACAGTTCAGCGGCACATCTTTCACCGCTCCGCGGCATCTGAACCGGCGCACCTGGATGTACCGCATCCATCCTTCCGCGAAGCAAGGCCCCTGGCGGCCCCTGCCCGCGGGCCCCTTACGCAGCGCCCCCTTCTCCGGAAGGGCCCCTTTCGGAGAGCCCCTTGCTTCTCCCGATCCCTTGCGTTGGGATCCCTTTTCACTACCCTCCGCGCCGACCGATTTCCTGAACGGCCTCGCCACCGTGGCGGGCAACGGCGATCCCGCGCGCCAGGATGGGGCTGCCATCCACGTCTACGCCGCCAATGCGTCCATGGACGAGACCTTTTTCGTTTGCGCCGATGGCGAATGGCTGATCGTGCCGCAGCTCGGCCGATTGATCTTGCGCACCGAGCTCGGGGACTTAGAAGCTTTGCCCGGCGAAATGGCCCTGATCCCGCGCGGCCTGCGCTTCCAGGTTCTTCTGCCCGACGGCCCTTCCCGCGGTTACGTCTGCGAGAACCATGGCGCGCCTTTCCGCCTGCCCGAGCTCGGTCCCATCGGCGCCAACGGCCTCGCCAATCCGCACGACTTCCTCGCCCCCGTCGCCGCCTTCGAGGACAAGGCCGGGAGCTTTCGCCTGATGGCCAAATTCCAAGGCGCACTGTGGGAAAGCGAATTGGATCATTCCCCTCTCGACGTGGTGGCCTGGCGCGGCAACCTGGCGCCCTGCAAGTACGACTTGCGCCGCTTCAATGCCATCGGCACGATCTCTTTCGATCATCCCGATCCTTCCCTCTTCACCGTGCTGACCTCGCCTTCGGAAACGCCCGGGACCGCCAACGTCGATTTCGTCCTCTTCCCGCCGCGCTGGCAGGTGGCCGAGCATACCTTCCGCCCGCCCTGGTTCCATCGCAACGTCATGAGCGAATGCATGGGGCTGATCGAAGGCGCCTACGATGCCAAGGCCGAAGGCTTTCTGCCGGGAGGGATGAGCTTGCACAACGCCCTGGCCGGGCACGGTCCGGACGCGGCCACTTTCGCCCAGGCTTCCGCCACCCCGCTCAAGCCCCAGTACCTAGCCGATACCCTCGCATTCATGTTCGAGACGCGTTGGGTTTTGCAACCGACCCGCTTCGCCCTGTCCTCGCCGGCCCTGCAGAAGGACTATGCCGCTTGCTGGCGCGATCTGCCCAAACGTTTTACGGGAAATTTCTTTCCGGGGAGTTGAGATGGATGCCTTATCCGCCCTACTCGAAGGTCTGATCGACTACGCCGGGCTTTATCCTCCCGCCTCCTTGCCCATGGAGGAGGCCGTCCGCAACTTTGCCGCCTACCGCTCCGGCGCGCGGGCCGCCTGGCTGGGCCGCTTCGTGTTGCCGGCCGCGCACCTCGATGCCTTCCTGGCGGCGCGCCTCGCTACGCCCGGGGCCCCGGGCCCTTGGCGCCTTTCCGTCCTGCTGGGCGATGCGCCCGAGGCCGATCTGGAACGCGTCATCGCGTTCAATCGCGCGGCGCATGCTTCCACTTCCCCCTCAGCCCTCGTCGAGGCCATCGAGATGAAGGCCGGCGCGCCGGAGGACATCGAACGATTGGAAGCGCTTACGCCCGCCGGCGTCGTCGCCTACTTCGAGATTCCCATCCGCGAACCCGGCCCCTTCCTGGCGGCCCTGGCCAAAGGGAACGGCCGGGCCAAGCTCCGGACCGGCGGGGTTATTCCGGAGGCGATTCCCGTTGCCGCCGATATCGCGCGCTTCCTGTCCGCCTGCGCCGCCGCGCGCGCGCCCTTCAAAGCCACTGCCGGCTTGCATCATCCTTTCCGATCGCTGCGCCCCCTGACCTACGCCGAGGACGCTCCCCAAGCGATGATGCACGGATTCGTCAACGTGTTCCTGGCCGCTGCCTTCGCTTATCAGGGAATGGATGTCGTAACCCTCACCGCATTGCTGAACGAGGAATCGCCGCGCGCCTTCGCTTTCGGAAAAACGCAGGCCGAATGGCACGGCCATTCCCTCAATGCCGAACGTTTGCGCGCGACCCGCCGGGACTTCGCCCTCGCCTTCGGTTCCTGTTCCTTCGATGAACCCCGGCAAGATCTGGAGGCGGCGGGATGGCTGTAAGAAACGGACTCGACGGCACCCATGATCCCGCCTTACGTAGCTGGCTGGCTTCGGCCAACGCTGCCGGAGCGGACTTCCCCATCCAGAACCTGCCCTTCGGGATTTTCCGCCGCCGGGGATCGGGCGAAAGGCCCCATGCCGGAGTGGCCATCGGCGATCGCATCCTCGACGTGGCCGCTTGCCATGAGGCCGGATTCTTCTCGGGAGCGGGATCGGCGCATGGGGAGGCCGCGGCCGCGGTCTGCGGCGATCCGACTTTGAATCGCCTGGCGGGCCTCGGGCCGGTTTTCACCGGAGCCCTGAGGGCCGCTCTCAGCGGGCTTTTGCGCTCCGGCGACGGCCGCATCTCCGCCGTTCCCGATTGGGAAACGCGCCTGTTACCCCCCGCCTCCGTCTGCGAGCTTTTCCTGCCCGTGGAGGCGGGCGACTACACCGACTTCTACGCCTCCATCCACCACGCGACGAACGTGGGCCGCCAGTTCCGGCCCGAGCAACCTTTGCTCCCGAATTACAAATACCTGCCTATCGGCTATCATGGCCGCGCATCTTCCCTGGTCGTAAGCGGAACGCCGGTACGCCGGCCCTGGGGCCAGACAACGCCGCCGGGGGCCGGCGCGACGGGAGCAGTCGCGGCGGCGAACGCCGGCGAAACCAACGCGCCTTTGTTCGGCCCCAGCCAAGTGCTCGACTACGAAGTGGAGGCCGGCCTGATCATCGGGCAGGGCAACGCCTTGGGCGAACCCATCCCCATCGTGGCCGTGGAGGAGCATTTCTTCGGCGTGTGCCTCCTGAACGATTGGTCGGCGCGGGACATCCAGAAATGGGAATACCAACCCTTGGGTCCCTTCCTGGCCAAGAACTTCGCCACCTCCTTATCGCCCTGGGTCGTCACCTGGGAAGCCCTGGCCCCCTTCCGCGCGCCTGCCGCGTCCCGTCCCCCGGGCGATCCCGCGCCTCTGGCCTACCTCGATCCCGGCCCCGCCGCGCCGCGGGCCGCCCTCGACATCGTATTCGAATTGTTCCTCTCCACGCCGGACATGCGCGCCCGCGGCCTCCCGCCCGCGCGTCTCAGCCGGGCCCGCTCCCGCGATCTGTATTGGACCCCGGGGCAATTGCTGGCCCACCACGCCAGTAACGGGTGCAATCTGCGGCCGGGGGACGTGCTGGGGACCGGCACCATTTCGGGACCGGAAGAGGAGAACTTGGGTTGTCTGCTGGAAAAGACCCACGGAGGCAAGCAGCCCATCGCGCTTCCCAACGGAGAGAGCCGGCGCTTCCTGCAAGACGGCGACGAAGTGATCCTGACCGGCTATTGCCAGGCCCCCGGCTTCGTCCGCATCGGCCTGGGGGAATGCCGCGGGGCGATCTTGCCGGCGAAGGGGGCCCTTCTGGAGAAGGGGGCCCTTCTGGAGAAGGGGGCCCTTCCGGAGAAGGCGGCAGGGTAACACGGAGGATACCTATGGTCGCGCGCGCCGATTACACCATCGAACAACCGCTGGATCAGTATACCGCGGCCGATCATGCGCTCTGGCGCGCGCTCTTCGAACGCCAGGCCGCCCTTCTGGAAGGCCGCGCCTGTTCCGCATATCTGGAAGGCCTGCATCGCCTGGGCGTGGCCGCCGAGGGCATCCCCGATTTCCGCCGCCTCAATGAAACCTTGTCCCGCGCCACCGGTTGGAAACTGGTGGCCGTGCCCGGCCTGGTGCCCGACCCGGTCTTCTTCGAGCATCTGGCCCATCGCCGTTTCCCGACCACCTGGTGGATCCGCAAACCGGAACAGATGGATTACCTGCAAGAGCCCGACGTCTTCCATGATTTGTACGGACACGTGCCGCTCTTGATGAATCCCGTCTTCGCCGATTATATGCAGGCCTACGGCCGCGGGGGGATGAAGGCCGAGCGCCTGGGCGAAATCACCCACCTCGCCCGGCTCTATTGGTACACGGTCGAATTCGGCCTGATCCGCGATACGACCGCCCCGAGCGGGCTGCGCATCTACGGATCCGGCATCCTATCTTCCAAGGCCGAATCGATCTATTGCCTGGAGAGCGCCGCTCCCAACCGGGTGGAGTTCGATTTGCTCAGGGTGATGCGCACCAAGTACCGCATCGACACCTTCCAGAAAACCTATTTCGTCATCGACAGCTTCGAGCAATTGTTCGCGGCCACGCGGCCCGATTTCCGCCCCTACTACGAAAAGCTCCACGGGCTGCCGGACCTGAGGGCGGGGGATTTGCTGCCGGGCGAACCGGTGATCGCGCGCGGGACCGGCGAGGGCTGGAAAAGCGACGGAGACGTTTAAGCGTCGGGAACTCCGCTCAGCGCCGTACCCCGATGATGATCCCGACGGTGAGCCCCACCACCAGTAAGGCGACGTCCCCGCTCGTCGCGGAAAGCCAGGTGGAGACACGTCGATTCCACGCTCGTCAGAGGATCCCTGAACGAGGAAATCCCGAAGCCCTGCAGGTTGGCGAAGGGTATCTCCCGGCCGGCGAAGATAAGCGCATCCGGGGTGATGGAACATACGGGAGTAGTGTCGAAAGACCGGATTTCGGACGGCGTCGGATGCGGCACGGTTGTTCCTTTGGATTGCATCGAAAATAGCATCTGAAGTGCCGCAACGGGATGGCGTTCGTTTTCGTTTGGGAATCCACGACGCTGATTTCCCCCGAAATCTTCTGCTTCGGCCACTTTATATTACCCGGGTAATATTGACAAGATGATTTTACCGGGGTAATATTATGGCATGCCCAACCCCGCGCATACCTATACCGCCTTCTCCGGCCCGGACCGCGTCGCCCATGGCCCGCTGCAAGCGGTGGCCGAAACCGTCAAACAGCGCATCGGCAAGGCCAGCCACGCCGACGCCTTTGTCTTCAGCGACCTTACCGGTAAGCTCATGGAAATCGATTTCCATGGCTCCCTGAAGGAGGTGCTCAAGCGCCTGGAGGTCTTCCAGTCCGAAACGGACGGCCCCCGCGAGCCTGGCCTTCCGGCCGGGCCGGGGCGCCCTCGCTTGGGCGTGGTCTCGCGCGAAGTGTCGCTGCTGCCCACCCAATGGGAATGGCTCGCCTCGCAACCCGGAGGGGCGTCCGGCGCCCTGCGCCGCCTCGTCGACGCGGCCAAGCGCAAGGCGGCGGATACGCCCACGCTGGCGCAATTGCAGGAACGCGTTTACCGGTTCCTCTCGGTGATGGCCGGCGATTGGCCAGGTTACGAGGATGTTCTGCGGGCGCTATACCGGCGCGATGGGACTAGATTTTCTTCCGGCATCGCCGCCTGGCCCGCGGACGTCCGCCGGCACGCGTCGCGCCTGGCGCAACCTCTGTTCAAGGACCATTCTTCAGGCGAAGGAGACGCATGAACCTCATCGAATGCCGCGATCTCAAGCGCACCTACCGCAAAGGCAAGCGCATCGTCGAAGCCGTGAAGGGCGTGACCTTCTCGGTTAAAGCCGGGGAAATCGTGGGCTTCCTGGGCCCCAACGGCGCGGGCAAGACCACCACCCAGCGCATGCTGGTCACCCTTCTCGAGCCCACCGGGGGCGAAGCCGAAGTGGCCGGGCATGATCTGCGCCGCGAGCCCCAAGAGGTGCGCAGGCGCATCGGCTACGTGGCCCAGCGCGGAAGCGCCAATCCCAAGGCCACGGTCCTGGAGGATCTGGTTTTGCAAGGCCGCCTGTACGGCATGGGCCCGGCGGATGCGGCGGCGCGCGCCCTCGACCTCTGCCAGCGGCTCGACCTGAAGGGATTGGGCGAACGTCATACCGAAACCTTGAGCGGGGGGCAGCGGCGCCGGCTCGACATCGCCATGGGCCTTATCCATTCGCCCAAGCTGGTTTTCCTGGACGAGCCTTCGACCGGGCTCGACCCCCAGAGCCGGGCCAACCTCTGGACGCATATCCGCGACCTGCGCCAGCGCGAGGGCGCGACCCTTTTTCTCACCACCCATTATCTCGACGAGGCCGATGCCCTGTGCGATCGCATCCTCATCCTGGACGCGGGGCGCATCGTGGCGGAAGGTTCTCCCGCGGAGCTTAAGGCCCGCATCGCCGGCGATCTCGTCACCCTGCAATTGGGCGGGGCCGAAGAAGCCGGCCGCGCCGCCGACCGACTGCGCGGGCTGGAAGGCGTGCGCGATGCGTCCGTGTTCGAAAGCCAGGCGCGCATCACCGTCGATCGGGGCGATCAACGCGTGTTGCCCCTGATGAAAGCCCTTGGGGAGGCAGGCATGGACGTTCAGTCCGTGCAGGTTTCGCGGCCCTCCCTCGACGACGTGTTCCTCACCCTGACCGGGCGTACCCTGCGCGACGCCCAGGAGGCCGCTTGATGCTTTCGCAGACCTGGCTCATCTTCCGGCAGCAATTGCGCCTTTCCTTGCGCGAGCCCGTATGGTACATCATCGGCCTTATCCAACCCCTGATCTACCTGTGCCTGTTCGCTCCGCTGCTGCGCCCGCTGGCGGGCGGCCCCGGCTTCCCCCCGGGTTCGGCCCTGCAAGTCTTCGTACCAGGATTAGTGGTTCAAATGGGCATGTTCGGCACCCTCTTCGTGGGCTTCGCGCTCATGGCCGACATGCGGGCCGGGGTCATCGAACGGCTTAGGGTCACTCCCGCGAGCCGGCTGGCGCTCTTGCTCGGCCGGGTGGGTAAGGACGTGCTCATGCTGACCTTGCAGTCGGCGCTTCTCCTTTCGGTGGCCACCGCCATGGGCCTGCGCGCTTCGCCTCTGGCCTGGGTCTTGTTGCTGGGATTGGTCGCCCTCCTCGGCGTCTCCTTGGCTTCGCTTTCCTATGCCGCCGCCCTGACCTTGAAGAGCGAGGATGCGTTGGCGCAAATGCTCAATACCGTGAGCGTGCCGGCCATGCTGCTCTCGGGCATCCTTTTGCCCATGACCCTGGCGCCGAAATGGCTACAAGGCCTGGCCAGGGCGAATCCCTTCAGCTACGTGGTCGACGCCGCGCGCGCGGCCATGGGGAGCATGGTCATCGCATCCACCTTGTGGCTGGGCATCGGCGTGGCCCTGGGATTGGCCGTGGTCGGCCTATGGGCGGGGAAGCGCACGTTCGAACGGGAATCGGCATGAACCCGGCGTCCCGCTCCCTCGCGATGGCGCTGGTCTGCCTTTATGCCGCCCCCACTGCGCACAGTGCTGCCTCGGCGCCCGGCGCCGCCACGCCTTTCGCGCCGGCCCTGCTCAATAGCATCTCCGAGCTCGATACCATCAAGGCCCGCATCGCCTCCGGCGCGGAACCGTGGAAGAGCGCTTACCAGAAGGCGTTCTCCAGCAAGCTGGCCGCGACCGGATACGTCGCCACCGCGCGGGACACGGTGGCCTGCGGATCCTACAGCAATCCCGATTACGGATGCAGCGATGAAAGCAACGACTCCAAGGCCGCCTACACCCAGGCGCTGCTGTGGAGGTTTACCGGCGACACGGCCTATGCGGCCCGGGCGGCGGCCATCCTGGATGCCTGGTCGGCCGTACTCAAGGCCCATACCCTGTCGAACGCGCCCTTGCAGGCCGGATGGACCGCGTCCGTGTTCGTCCGCGCGGCGGTCATCCTGCGCGCGACATATCCCGCTTGGGGCGTCGGCGCGCAAGCGCGCTTCGCGGCCATGCTGGACAGCGCCTTCCTGCCTTTGATCCGCAAGGGAAATCCCACCACCAACGGCAACTGGGAACTGACCTACACCGAGGCCATGATGGCCATCGGCGTTTTCAACGCCGACACCGCCGCCTTCAACAAGGGCGTTTTCCTCTGGCGCAAGCGGGTGCCCGCCTACTTCTACCTCAAGTCGGACGGACCTTTGCCGACAAAGCCCTACGGCGTTCCCGTCAACTACAGCGATTCGCAATTGGTCGTCCACTGGTACGCCCCCCAGGTATGGCCCGACGGGCTCTGCCAGGAAACCTGCCGCGATTTCGGGCATACCCAGATGGGCCTGGCGGCGATGATCGACGCCGCGGAAATCGCCCTCCACCAAGGCCTCGATCTCTATTCGGAATCCGCCGATCGCATCATCGCCGCCATGGAGTTCCATGCCGGCCTACTCTTGGGCGGGACCCCGCCCCCGGGCTTGTGCGGCGACTCCTTGAACCTATCGATGGGTGCGACCTGGGAGATCGCCTACAACCATTTCCACAATCGCATGGGACGCTCGCTGCCGTTGACCGATCGATTGATCCGGGAGAAGATCCGGCCCAGCGGGACCGGCACGCATATGGCCTGGGAAAGCCTGACCCATGGGGAACTGGGGGCCTTGCGGCCCGATGCCGTGCGGCCTAAGGCGCGCCGGGCCCCCGCGCGCGGGGCCCTTTTGATCCTCCTGGGGACGGGCCTGGCTTGGACGCGCGAGGGGAAGGCTTACGGGCTGAACGGGAAGCGGATGCCCGTCGCCGCCTCGCCCTCCGGCGCGGAGACCGCTGGCGCCGCCGGATCGCGGGCGATCACCACATCCACGCCTTGAGCGGGGTTCCGGCCGGCAGCTCCGCTTCGGCGGGCGGGATCTCCACGAAGCCCTGGGCCCGGCCCCAACCGGTGAAGTCCCCCGATCCCTGGTTCGCCACCCACGACGCCCGCAAGCGCCCGTCTTCCCCGAAGGCGAAGGCGGCGGGCCGGAACTGGGTCAGGCGCCCGGGCGCCGGCATCGCTTCCGCCGCCACGCAAGGGATGGGCGCGAACGCCTGTTCGGCGGCGCCCATCGCTCGCATCAGGGCGGGAATCACGTAGCGGTGCAGGCAGACCAGCACCGAAGCGGGATTGCCCGGCAGCCCGAACACGGGACGGTCCCCCGCCGCGAGCCCGAACCAGAAGGGCTTCCCCGGCTTTTGCCGGATCTTGTGGAACACCGGGCGGACGCCCATCTCCTGCATCACCGCGGGCACGTGATCGGTATCCCCCATGGAAACCCCGCCGGTGAGGATCAGGACCTGGCACTTGCCGAGCACGCCTTCCACGGCCGCCTTGAGGCGGGAAGCGTCGTCGCGGCAATGCAATAAGGCCACGCGCTCGATACGATGCTTGCGGAGCGCCGCTTCCACCGCGTGCGGATTGGATCGCCGGATCTGGTGAGGCGCGGGCATGCGCCCGGGATCGACCAATTCATCGCCGGTGGCGATCACCGCCACGCCGGGGGTTTCCGCGACGCGCAAGGATGTCCTTCCGCATGCCGCCGCCGTCCCCAGGTGCGGAGCCTCCAACACGGTGCCCGAGGGCACCAGCGCTTCGCCCGCCGCGCAATCGGATCCGGCCCGGTGGATGAAACGACCGGCTTGCGCCTGGAACCCATCCCCGATCACGGCGTAGCCGTCCTCGAAGCGAAGTTCCTCTACGGGAGCGATGCAATCCGCGCCGAGCGGCAACACCGCCCCGGTCATCGCCTTCAGGCAGCCGCCCTCCGCTTCCAGGCGTTTGGGCTTTTCGCCCGCCTTCTGCGCGCCCCGCAACGCGAATCTCCGCATGCCCCTTTCCCAATCGGAATAGGCGAATGCGATCCCGTCCATGGCCACGCGGTCGAAAGGGGGCTGCGGGCGATCGGAAACGATCTCCGCGCGCAGGATCCGGCCTTGGCAGCGCGCCAGGGGGAGGGTAACCTCCGGGGTACGGGGAAGGGCGGCGAGAAGGGCGTCGGCTTCGGCGGGGGAAATCATTTCGGAGGGCATGACCGAAAGATAGCGCCGGGCGAGGCCGCGGGGGAAGACCCGATCCGAGATCGCCGGATTTGAGGCGGAAGCGGCTCCGCTTGGGACGCTTGCGTCGTTCGGGGCCTGATCGGGCGCTTCGCCCTTGGTCCGCGAGACACCTTGCCGTACAATGGTTGCGGGTCGGAAGACAAAGCGGAGAGCGAAGTCCTCCTGGGAATTATGGCCAAGATCGTCATTTGCGAACCGGATGAGCGCTGCCGCGCCCTTCTGAGCTATATCCTGGAAGGCATCCATCACCGCGTGCTCGAAGCCGACGATTACGACGCCCTTCCCGCCCTCATCGCTTCGGACCCGCCCGATCTTCTCATCCTAGGGGTGCATGCTGAGGAAGAGTCGGCTTCCGCCCGCCAGCCGGATTGGCGTCCCGCCTTGCCCGATTTGCCCGTGCTCCTTCTCTTCGGGGGTTCGGCCAAGCTCAAGGAAGAGTACCTCGCGGCCTGGGACGGGCCCAAGACCCTGAACGTCCTGCCCCAGCCCCTGGAGCCCTATCCCTTGCTGGCGATGGTGAAGTCCATGGTCACGGCGCCCGAGACCTGGCGCCGAGGCGGACAGCATACCGTTTAGGACGGTATACCGTTTTATCAAGCGGTACCGCTTTATCAAGCCGGAGTGATGCGGATCGAACCCGGCGCGTCCCGCCTATCGCGGGCGTCCCGGGCTTCGCGATCCGCGCGGGCCTCGCGCATTTCTTGTTCGCGGATGGCCGCGCGGGCGGCGGTCTCGCGTTCGAGGCTGTCCTGCTCGCCCCATTCCGGCCCCATATTGCTGGGAACGTAGACCGGGTCCCGGCCCAGCATCAGGCGCACGCGACGCGTCTCCATCACCTCGCGGATGGATCCGAAGGCGAATTTCTGCAGCAGCCGGTTCAGCTTCCATTCCAGGGTATGCAGGTTCACGTAATGTTGGAACGTCTTCACCAGCCCCACGCTCACGCGCCGCTGATCCTGGTCCAGTTCCCAAGGATGGAAATACACCATGGCCGGCTGGCCCTTGCGGTTGCAACCGTCGATGAAGCTTTCCGTCACCGCATGCGGGAACAGGCGCAGGTATCCGCCACCGGACATGGGGAGGAACTTGTTCCCCACCCCCAAGGTGGACATGGGGAACTCGGACAAGGTACGTCCGCTGTGCAGGTGCAGGGTGTGGGGCATCCGGTTCGGGTAATCGGGGATGCCGTAGCGATCGCGTTTGATGGGGAAGATGCTGGAGTCGTACTCGATGCCGTGCTTGGCCATGATCTCCAGCGCCCAAAAGGTGCTGGGCACGATGGTGAAGTTGGAAGCGCGATGCCCGAGGATGGGCCCCTTGGCGTGCTTGGAGATCGCCTCCAGCGATTTCAACAAGTCCTCCTCGTAGCGGGCCGGGGTCATGTCGGTGATGAGATTATGGTAGTAGCCGTGGGTGCCGATTTCGTGGCCCTCGGAGGCGATCATCCGCACCACTTCCGGGAATCGATCGGCCACCCAGCCCAGCACGAAGAAAGTGGCCTTGGCTTCGTGGGAGCGGAACAGGCGCAGGATGCGCTCCATATTGTCCACGATGCGCGTCTCCTGCAGATGCCATACCGCCGGCGGGATCTTTTCCTTCAGGTTGTAGGCATGGAACCAGCATTCCACGTCCACGGTCATGAAATTGCGCACGCGGGCGGCGCGCTCGACGTTGACCACCTTGTCCATATGGATTTCGCGCAGCATACGGCGCACCCGGGCGCTGGGTTCGCGCACCGAGAGGCGGCCTCCGGCCTGGTTCACGCGCTGGGCCAGCTCCACGAGGAAACCCATGTCCTCGAGATCGAATTCCCGGCGCGGCGTGTAGGAGACGTCCAAGGTCTTGAGGCCGCGGGCCGACAGGCGCGAGAGGCGCGCCATGATGTCCTCCGGCGCCTTGCCTTCCAGCACCACGGAACGATCATTGTTGTCCATCTTCACCCATGCCGTCACCTTGTGGCTTCCGTGCTTAAGGGGCGAGTGGGCGAGCAGATTGAGGAACTTGACGCGCTTAAGCGCATCGAGCTCGCGGGTGTCGCCCTCCTTGCGCGGCTTGATGAGCAGATAGCCGAGGGTGTTGATCAGCACCCACCATTCCATGCGCCACCAGGTGGAAAAATTCGCGAAAGAGGCGCGGTAAGAGTAGTCGAAATAGGTCTTGCGGACCACGCTCTCATGGCCATCGTCGGGGCCCAGGTTGATCTGGGCCAGGCCCGTGAGGCCGGGCTTCACCCATAAGGTGCGGCTCAGGTAATGGGGGATGGTACGGCCGAACTCGACGGTGAAGTGGGCGCGTTCCGGGCGCGGCCCGATGAAGCTCATGTCGCCGATCAAGACGCTCCAGAATTGGGGTAACTCGTCCAAGTGCAGGGCGCGCAGCCACCAGCCCACCTTGGTGACGCGCGGATCTACGCCTCCCTGCGCGAACTGGGGGCCGTTCTTTTCCGCGTCGGCGCGCATGCTGCGGAACTTGTAGACCTTGAACGGCCGGCCTCCCACGTCGGACTTGCGGGAAGCATGGCCGTTCCCTTCCTCCGATCCGTCCAGGCGCCGCGAACGTTTGTTGATGCCCACCCTTTCCTGGCTATAGAGGACGGGACCGGGGCTTTCCAGCTTGATCAACAGGGCCAGGACGGGATAGGAAACCAGAAAGGCGAAGGATCCGGCCGAGCCGATGGCAATATCGATCAGCCGCTTAGTCACGAGAACACTTGGGCTTGGGCGCATCGGACACAATCATAGGCCCCGGTCCCCTATTTTTCCAAGTGGCCCGGCTCGATGGCCTCCGTCGTGGGGCGGTGGAGGCCCCTTTGGGCGGGGATTTCGTGCGATTTTCCGATTTTCCCGGGAACGGGATCCCGAGGGAGACGAACTTTTGGGATGCGCGTTCCCGATGGGACCCGGAAAAACGTATTTCCCAATACAATGCGCGAGTGGCTGATCGGGAACGGGATTTGGGGCGTGGCCTTTTTGATGTTCCTACAGAACATCCTGCCCGTGCTGCCCTCGGAAATCATCATGCCGCTGGCCGGCTTCTTGGCTTCCAAGGGCCATCTCGACATCAACTTCGTCGTCCTGGCCGGTCTGCTGGGCTCGGTGCTCGGGCACCTGCCCTGGTACTTCGTGGGCGCCGCGCTGGGGGAGGAACGCTTAGAGGGATTGCTCGCCCGTAATGGCCGCATCTTCCTCATCCGCCCTTCCCACATCCACAAAGCCGGCGATTGGTTCGATCGCAACAGCGTGAAGGCCGTGTTGCTGGGCCGCCTGGTGCCCGGCCTGCGCACTTGCGTGAACATCCCGGCGGGCGCCTCGCATATGGCCTTCCTTCCCTACCTGGCCTTCACCATACTGGGGGACGCCATCTGGACGTCGGTGCTCGGCTTTGGCGGCTACCTGCTCGGCCGCGATTACGCGCTGATGGGAAAATACCTGCATATGGTCATATGGCCCGTACTGTTCCTGGCCTGCGCCTACTCGGTCTGGCAGGGTATGCGCAAGCATTCCCGCGATCGACGTCCCGCCTAAGGTTCCGTCTTGAAAATGCGCACGGGTTTGGGGGGCGCCGGCGGCTTGCCTTTACGCGACACAGTATGGGTCGAGGCCTCGATGCGCTTCCCGCGTTCCACCACAAAAGAAGGTCCTTCGCCTTCCGCCCGCTCGGGATAATATCCCATCACGAGACGCAGGCTCGTGAATTTCGGCCGCGCGGACGCGTTGCCCAACACGCGATCGAGGCGGCGCTGCCCTTGGAAGGTCTGCCCGCCGGCGATACGTTGCGGCGGAAAGGATTCCGAATCACCGGGCGCCGGCCCGCCGGCCAAGGCGCCCTCGGACGCGGCCGCTTCGCGGGCGAAGATGAGGGTGAGGGTGCCGCCCGCGAGGGAAGCCCGCGGCGGGACCTGGCAATCCAGGTACAAAACGGAGTCGGAAGGGTTGGCGAAGGTGAAGGCGATGTGGAGGACGCCGTTGCCGAGATCGTAGGCGGCGGCATCGATGCGCAACGAGGGCGTATGCTGCGGCGCCGCAGCCGCGAGTATGGGCACTAAGCCGGCCAAAAGCGCGAGACGCAAGTTTCTCATGCACTCCTCCTCTATTCCAAGCCTCCGCCGCAAAGCGGCCTGTCGCAGCGCAGGCTGCGCCGCGGGGATGCTTCCCGAACCGGGGCGCTCCAATGGCGCTCCCGATGGCGCGCCATTGGAGCGCCCCCATCCAGAGCCCCACTTGAGCTAATGGGCCAAAATCAGCAATGTAGCTTCGTTATCCGGCGCTACAATGGCGCTCCTTTGGGCGCTCCAATGTAGCGCCGGGGCCGGAGAAGGTCACAGCCGGGCTCACGCCGAACTTACAGCCGGGCGGATCAGGATCCGGTACCGCCTTCGGGCGCGATCGCCGTCCGCAGGGCCGGGCCGAGTTCGGGGTAACGGAAGTGATACCCCGACTGAAGCGCCTTCTCCGCGGTCGCGCGCTGGCCTTCCAACAGGGAAGAGGCCAATTCACCCAAGGCTAAGCGTAAAGCGAACGCGGGCGCCCGGAACAGGACCGGACGATGCAGGATACGGCCCAAAGCCCGGGCGAAATCGCGTTGCGGAACGGACCCGGCGATCGCATTGACGGCTCCGCGCAGATGGTCTGATGCGAGGGCGTGGGCGAGCAGGCCGGCAGCGTCCTCCAGGTGGATCCAGCTCCACCATTGGCGGCCGTTTCCCAGCGTCGCGCCGGCGCCCAGCCGGTAAACCGGAACGAGCTTGGCCAAGACCCCGCCTTTTCCGAGCACGAGCCCTAAGCGCAGCGCCACCGTCCGCACTCCCAAGGCTTCGGCCCGGAAGGCCTCCGCCTCCCAGGCCCGGCAGATCCCGGCCAGGAAGCCTTCGCCCGCGGGCGCGTTCTCGTCGACGGAACGATCCTCCGCGTTCCCGTAATAGCCCACCGCCGAGGCCGCCGCGAAGAACTTGGGTTTGACCGTCATGCGCCCGATCGCATCCACTATGGCCCGCGTACCGTCGACCCGCGAGGATCGGATGCGTTCCTTCCGGGCCGTCGTCCATCTTCCCGCCGCGAGGCTTTCCCCGGCCAGGTGGACCACCGCTTCCGCCCCATCCAAGGCCTCCGGCGGCACGGGATCGCCCTCGCGCCAGGCGAAAGGCCGGCAGCCGGGCGGCAAACGGGCTTGGGTAACCTGTGGGTTACGGGTGAGGGCGCGCAGGACGTGGCCCTGCCCGGCCAACCGGTCCGCCACGGCCCTTCCAATGAAGCCCGTTGCGCCGGTCAGCAGAATGATCATTCGGTTAGGGGCTCTTAGGCTTGCGGGCCTTGGAGGCGGGGGGCTTGCCGGCCTTGAAAGCGGGCTTCTCGGCGGGAACGCTTCCGGCTTCAGCCGCGTCTTTCGCCGTGGCTGGGGCCGCCGCTTCCGTAGCGGCCTCCGTTTCCGCCGGGGGCTCGCCCAAATGCGCCGGTTGCGCCGCCTTGGCCGCTTCGTCCTTGAGGATGCGGGCGGGCTTGGGCGTCTCCTGCGGCCGGGGCGGAAGGATGGCGTATTCGACGATGGCCACCGAAAGCGCGCCATTATCGATGTCCAGGCGCCGTTCCGGCTTGAACCAGATTTCCTTGTGCAATTCGCCTTCGGGAATGAGCACGTAGGCCTTGGATCCTGCGCATTTCACCTTCAGGAACTGACCCAGGGCCTTATAGAACTCCTGCAAGCCTTCCTGGGTATCTTCCAGGCGCACGCCATAGGGCGGATTGGCGACGATCACCCGATCGGGATAGGGGCCTTCCAGCTTGGTGAAATCCTTCTGCACCAGCTTGATGGCATCGATCCAGGGCGTGCGGGCGAGATTGGCGCGCGTAGCCGCCATGGCGCGCGCGGAAATGTCGATGCCGGTGACGAGGCCCTTGGGCAAAGGCAGGATGCCTTTATCCGCTTCCGTCTTCACCTTCTGCCACAAGCTGGCGGAGAAGTCCGGCAGGGGCTCGAAGCCCTGCGACTCGCGGAAAAAGCCGGCAGGAGTATGCGTGGCGATCATGGCGCCTTCGATGAGGAAGGTCCCGCTGCCGCAGAACAGATCGACCAGCGGCTTCTCGCCTTTCCATTTCGCGAAGCGGAGCACGGCGGCGGCCAGGTTCTCCTTGAGCGGGGCGTCCACCGCTTGGATGCGGTAGCCCCGCCGATGCATGATGCCGTCGGAATAGTAGAGGCTGATGGTCGCCTGATCATGGCGCAGGAAAAGATCCAGGCGTACGTCCGGCGTTTCGCGATCGATGGAGGGCCGCGCGCCGGTATGTTCCCGCAAGCTGTCCACCACCGCGTCCTTAAGCTTCAGGGCAGCGTACTGGCTATGCGTGATGGCCGAATCGGAAACCGAGGCGGAGACCTTCAAGGTCTGGCCCGTGCGCAAAATCTTGGACCAGTTGAACTGGACCGCATGCTCATAGAGCTCATCGGGGTTGCGGCAGGGGAAGGTGGCCATGGGGCGGAGGACGCGCGAGCCCAAGCGCGAGCAGTAAACGACCCGATAAACCTCTTCCCTGGAAAGCTGGGCCTCGACGCCGAGGTAGACGGGTTTGGCGCCGGAGATGCCGAGCTCGCGCAACTCTTCGGCGAGCAGGGATTCCAGATTGCGGGGACAGCTGATGAAGAAGGCGTGCCGCGCCGCGCCCTTGCCGCCTTCGGAGGGGGCCGCCGATTCTTCCAATACCGAGAGCGGATCTGCTGAAGTCACCTAGGAAAGATAAAAATTGCGCGGGATCAGCGGCCATCGGCAACTGCATACCGACCCGAAAAAATCCCGCAAACCGCTTATTCCTGAACCGCGTCGGGGAACGGCGCCTGGAAGGGCGTCCTCAAGTTCCGGCGGCCGTCGGCCCGGAAGGATCCGCGGCGACCGGATGGGATTCCGCTCCGGGCGGGTTTGCCGGCCAAGGCGGTCGAGGGGCCGGAATCCTCCTCTTTACGTGCGATGAGGCCCTTTTCCCCGACGAGAATCACGGCGCGATCTCCCGAAGAGGCCAAATCCGTGACTTGCAGCGTTCCCCATGTCCTCCGATTGAAGGAGGAGTCCACGGACCAGGATTCCCCGCCATCCTCCGTCCGATAGCACTTATCTCCCCCATTGGTGGCATACCCGATCTTCCGGTCGAGGAAATGGATGCGTTTGATTTGCGTCGGCAAGATGCTGCGATAGGACTGCATCCCGTCCGTGGTTCCGAGGAGGCCGCCGAAAGTGACGTCCGCGATGAAACCGGTGTCGGGGCCGAAAAAATAGGCTTCGTACAGATAGGCGCTTCCCGGAGAGAAGCCGGTCTGCGTCCAGGTGAGGCCCGCGTCCCGGGTCCTGAACATGTTCGAGATGCTGATGAGATATCCGTCGCTGGCGGTGGGAAATACCAGGGTCTTCCCAGGAGGGAGCGCGACGGACGGCATGGCCTGCGTTCTCCAGGTGGTTCCGCTGTCCCGGGAAACCAGCAGCGATTCACCCTCGCCTACCGCGAATCCGGTTCCTGCCGAAGGAAAGGCGATATCGTTGAGCAAAATGTCGGCGGGCGTTGGAAGGCTGTCCCAGGTCCGGCCGGAATCGTTCGAACGGAGGATGAGGCCGTGGCTGCCGCAAAGGAACCCGGTCCGCGCATCGGTAAACCATGCCGACATCAGATCCTCCTGAAACGGTAGCTCACGTGGCGTCCAGGTTTTGCCGCCGTCCAGGGTCGCCAAAAGGGTACCGTGGTCTCCCGTGATGAAACCGATGAGAGGGCCGGTGAAAAAAACCTTGCCTAATGTTTCCTGGGTCCCGGAAGGAATGGCTTCCCAATCAGACGCGGTCCCGCTTGCGGGGAGGCATAAAAGGACGACGGCGGGCAGTATGGACTTTAGGCAGCGAATCAATAACCCTCCCTGACCGAAGAGGCGAGGGCGCGACCTGCCCCTTGCGCGTAAGGTAAAATCGGAGCCGGCTTTCACCGGCTTCGGCTCAGTAAGTGCCGCGATTCGTGCTTTGGGTGTTCGGGCGGGGGCCGCCGCGGAAGCCGCCCGGGCTCTCCTCGCGGGGCCGGGCTTCGCGCGCGTTGATCTTCCGGCCCGTAAGCTCGGCGCCGTTCATCCCTTCGAGCGCGGCGCGGGCTTCGTCGTCGTTACCCATTTCCACGAATCCGAAGCCCCTGGACTTGCCCGTCAACTTGTCCTTGATGATACGGGCCGAGCTCACGTTGCCGAAGGAGGCGAAAGCATCGCGAAGCTCTTCTTCGGTAGTCTGATAAGGGATGTTGCTGACGTAGATATTCATCTAGGATTCCTTCTGTAAGAACACATCAGTCACCCGGTAAGGCCCGAAGCAAATCCGCGTAAAAGTGTCCGGCTTCCAGATCCTACCCGAACGTCAAGTAACTGATTGTGGCTAAATATAATACGGGTCCCAAAGCCGGGCGCGCGGATTTTAACCTCTCTGAATGCCGCTAACCTCGATCATGGGTGTGCTGGCGGCCATGAACCCGGATAAACGCGCCGCTTTTCGCCAACGTAATGCCCGTAGCGGTCCGGAACCCATTACTCTTCTTGCTACTCGGGCGAGGCGAACGCCGAGGTTACCCCGATGGCGGCTCGCGAATCGGTTCCCCTCGGAACCAAAGGTCCCGGAATTCGCGTAACCAACGCGGGATTCGAAAGGATGCGCGCCGCGTCCAACCCTTTTTAGGACGGGAAAGCTTCGCCCCGCATCGCCGAAGCGGGCTTAGGGCGAAAGGATCGGTTTGATCCAATCGGGTTGGACGGGAGCCGGAGTCGCCCCTAGCGAATCCCTCCAAACCTCGTCAGTCATGCGGTCCAGGGTGCCGAGCCGGAGCACTTCGTAGAAAGAAGAGACCGGCGCCGCGTAGAGGGTCACGCAGGAGTCGGACTGGATCGCCACCGCCGCCAGGCGGATGGGGCCGCTTCCCACATGCAACACGCCCTTCTGCCCGATCTCGTCCGAGACGGGCTTGGTATGCACGTCGGCGATGGCGGCATCGTTGTTCCCTTCGATGCCTGTGCGCGCCGAAGCGTAAATCAGATCCAGGAACCAGCCGTCGTAAACCTTGATCGGAGTGCAACCTAATGGCGAGGTTTTATAGGTCAAGGCTGAGCGCAACCATTCGGACTGGGACGAATCGGGGCCCAGGCCCTGGGCCGAACGCGCTGCGATCGCTTGCAGGCGCCCGCTAATGTCCTTCAGGGAGGCGAAATACGCGCTGGCCCTGGCATCTTTCCGGAACATGGCCGCGCCGGTGGCGGCATAGGCGGCGACGCCGGCGAAAAACTCCGGATAGGGTTCCACATAGGCTTTGGGGAAATCGCAGGTGGTAGTGGCCGTGTACGATTGCTTGGCGTAGAGCAGGGTGTTATGCCGCAATTGAGCCCAAGACGCCAACTGGGTATTGCGCGTCTTGAGGCGCCAGGCCGGAGAACGGAAGACCGGTGCCGCCTTGGCGTTGGATTCCGCTCCGTTCAGCTTACGCAGGAAGCCGAGCCAACCGGTGTACAGATTGGTTTGCCAACCCGCTTCGCTGATGCCATCGTAAAGCGCGCGTTGCGCGCCGAGGACTCCGTTCACCGCCGAGCCCGTCTTGGCCAAATCCTTCAAGGCGGAATTGTCCCCCAGGGCGAATGCGATTTGCAGTGAAGAGGGCCAGGGCACGGCCGGGGAAACCGGATTCACGAGCTGCGAGAAGGTGAAGGCATCCAGGATGAAGCGCTGGGGCATGAACGAGCAAATGGGCGATAGGTCCAAGGGATCGCCGGGGTTGATCACCTTGGCCTGCGAAAGGATGGCTTGCGCGCCGAAGCTTCCGGCCGCGATCGCCGAGTCGAAGCGCGCTTCGGGGAAGGCCGCCACGAAGGCTTGCGCATCGGTCACTCCCAAGGATTGCATCACCAAGCCCATGCCCCGCGGGCTCAACCCATCGCTCTGGCCCACCATGTACCCGATGGCCTTATCGATTTCCAGCCACGCCGGATAGGATCCCGAATTGATCAGGCAATCCCACAGGATCACGGCGTCCCGCTTCATGCGCGTATAGGCTTCTTTGTCCTTGAGGGGATTGGCGCGCAAATCGAAGGCGAGATCGGCCCGCGACAGCCACATCATAGCCTGGAAATAGGCCGTCAACCGCGCGCTGCGCGTATAATGCCCGCGTGGCTTGAACTGGGAGAAATCGATCAGGGTATCCCGGCCCCATAAGGAAACCGTCTTCTCCGTCAGCGCCTTGATATCCGCCAGATGCGCGGCGATGCCCGGGGTGGAAGCGAGATCCGATCGCTGCGGATTGAGCAACATGCGCGCCGTCCCCAGCAGTTCGGCCACGTCCCGGCCGGAAGCATCCTCCGGATAATGGTCTTCCGCATAGCCTTCGGCCCCGGACAGGATGGTATCCAACGAAAGCGCGAAACTGTTTTCCTCCATCCCGGCCAGGAGGCTGTCATAGCTCAGGTAGAGGGTATGCAAGAGAGCGTCGCTCGTGAACAAGAGCGGCAGATCTGCATCATGGATCTGATCCAAGGCCTGGAAGAAGTTCGGGAAGGAGGGGCCCGCAGGGATGGCCATGCCCTGGGCCCGGACCTTGCTCCGGAAGGCGGCCGTATCGAAACCCGCCGTAAGCTTGGCGAAGGCCTTGCCCACCTCGGTTTCGAACTCGATGGGGCCGGCTATGGGCGCAAAGGGCACGGTCCCGTCGGGATAGGCCGACTGCAATTGCGGAAGGCCCCACGCCTGCTTCGCCTTGACATCGTTCTGATAGCGTCCAAAGGCGGCGGAGTCCGCCGGATCCTGGAAATACAGGCTGCCCAGGCCCGCCGCGGGCTTGCTGAACAAGCCGTCGATCCAGCGGCCATAGAGGAGCGCATCGGAAAGACCCGTCTTCCCGTCCCCATCCAGATCCAGGGTGGGCGCCGACCCCCGGGCCACCGCATCGAGAAAAGCCTGGGCATCGTCCGCATCGATTTTTCCGTCGCCATTGATATCGATCGCGTGGGGAACGGCCGCGGACGTCAGGCCCGCGCAAAGGATCAGAGCCGGGCAAAGCGGAGCGGCCATCGGAAGCGCGCGTAGGAACTTCATGGCGCCACCTCTATTTTCCGATCATAGCTGAAGGTTCCCGCCTCCAGATGGAACAAATAGGCTCCGGGGGCGGGAGGCCTGCCTCCCGGTCCATTGCCGTTCCAGGTGGCTTCTTGGATACCGGCCGGGAGCTTGCGGTCGAGCACGTTGGCGACCCGGCGCCCGCGCACGTCGCTCACCCAGGCGCGCACCCGTTGCTCCTTTCCCAGGTTGAAGATCAAGGTACGCGCGGTTCCCTTTTGCCGGAAGGTGGCGGGCGGCGCGGGCGCGCGGCGGACCAAGGAAGTGGTGAGGGTGGTTTGCAGGCTCAGCGCCTTACCATCGGGCCCGTACGCCTCCACGACGGCGACGCTGTCGATCAAATCGGCGGCTGTGGTTCCCTGCGAAGAGAGCGCGAGATCGAAGCGGGCGATTAAGCGGCTGGAAGCATCGCGGCCGATTCCGGAGGCAGGAGCCATCGCGAAGGCGGTAATGGCCTGCCCCTCCAGGGAGGCCCGCGGCAGGAATTGGGCCCAGGGCCCGGTCTCCGGCTTGGCGACGGCCAAGGACTGGACTCCCGCCGAAGGCTTAAGGCGCAAACGAAAACGGAGGGCCGCCAAGGGTTCCCGATCGGGCGCATGCAGCACCTGCACTTGGGCGCTATTTCCCCCGGCGGAATAGGAGACTTGTATTTCCAGCGGGTATGCGGATGCCGATAAGGCGAAAATACCGATTATCAGGTTGCGAGAGCGCGGCGAATTCATGCCTTCCCCCTTCTTTCCGATTCGCGATGCATAAAGGTAAGCTTAAACGGGCGCCGGACGCCGGGGATTCCTGCGCCCGCTTGTCAAACCAATAAATCTGGCCGGATACGCATTCCTCCCCATCGCTCTTTTGAAGAGAACGGATTTTCTCCCCGCTTCGCGAATCCGGTGGCAGTTCGGGGGCCTAAGAGGTATCGTTAACCTATCCGCGCGTTTCCATTCGGGAGAACCCATGACCATTAATAATTACGCTTGGCTCGCCTTCGCCGCCGTACTCCCCTTGCATGCCCAAACGACTTGGACTTCGTCCTTATGCCCCACCACCCAGCTCAGCGCCGGCGATTTCCAGGCCACTGAACTTTTCAATAAGAACGGCGGAACCGGGATCGCGAAGGATGCCGGCATCTCCGAGCCGGTGGGAATGGACGTACACGCCGTTTTCAGCGCCGGCAAATACGATCATACCGATATCATCTTCACGGAACGGATGGGGAACCTTAAATGGTACGACGGGGTCGCGAAGAAGGTGAACCTGATGGCGCACTTCAACGTCCACGCCGTCCTGAGCGATATGAACGATGACAACGGATTGATGGGCGTCGCCTTCGATCCGAATTTCGATACCAATAAGTGGATTTACGTGTGGTACAGCCCCCGGCAAACGTATCGGCGGGACAACGTGACGCCGGGCGTCGCGACCTCGAACCGGCAATTGCGCCTGGCGCGCCTCACGGTGAAGTCGGACAATACCGTGGACACCGCCAGCCAGAAGATCCTCATCAAAATCCTGGGGAGCACCACCGATACGTGGCATAGCGGAGGCCCGATGCAATTCGACGCCTACGGCGATCTCTGGATCGCCATCGGAAACAACAGTAAGGATTTGGATCCCGCCGCCTGCGACACGGGCGAAAGCGTACTCTCCCAGAAGGACAGCGCCGCCAGCGCCGAATGGAGTTCGTCCGATACGCATAGCATGCGCGGCGGCTTCATCCGCATCCATCCCGACGATGCCGCCCCCAAGGGATACACCATCCCCAGCGGCAACTTCGGCCAGTACTGGGCCGATCAATTCGAGCAGAAGGGCAGGCTTGCCCTGGCAGCGCGCTATCGGGACACCTCCAAGGTGCTACCCGAAGTATACGTGAAGGGCGAGCGCAGCAACTTCTCCTGCGCGGTGCATCCCACCAAGCGTTGGTTGGCCTGGGGCACGGTCAACTACAACAGCTCCCAGGACGAATTCAACATCACCGATCATCCCATCTTCAGCGGTTTCCCTTATTTCATGGCCAAGAACGATCTCACTTGTAAGAACGGCAAGAACGCGGACTATCCGACCAACACCTCGTCCTTGAACGGCGGCGTGGATTCGTTGCCGCCCGCCATCCCCGGCACCCTCAACAACCTGGTGAACGTCGCCATCGGCGGGCCCATCTACAGTTTCGACCCATCCCTGGATTACGAAGGCAAATTCCCCCCGCATTTCGACAACAAGTGGCTCGTAAGCGGCTTCTATGGCGGGGTCTGGGGCGTTACCGTGGATACGTCCAAGCAGCCTTTCCAATCCTTGGGCGGCACCCCGCCCAAGATGGATGCCACGGGCGGTTTGTTCAACAATATCAAGGGATCCTTCCGCAATCCGGCCTCCATGAAATACGGGAAGGACGGCGCCCTCTATATCCTGAATTACGACGGGAACCGATATACCACGGATACCTTCAATCCCGGCGTGGTACGTGTCGTATACACGGGAACCTGTCATCCCTCATTCGTGGCCGTGAAAGCGCCGGCCCCCTATCAAAGCATCTGGATCGATCCGCTCGGCATCACGATCCGGGAGGCAGGCCCGCACGTGGCATCCCTTTTCGATCTCAACGGGCACCGCGTCTGGAACGACCAAGGCACGGGTCCGAAGGAATACCGGCTCGATGCGCTCCGAAAGCGGGCGGGGTTGCTGCCCGGATTATACCTGGCCCGGGTAACCACCCCGGCCGGGGAAGTTTCCCAACGCATCTCGGTTTTCTAAAAGTCCTCAAACATCCCGGTTAATTCCCGAAATACCCCGGATTAAAGAATTACCGAATCACGTCTTACAACCAGGACAACAATGTTCCCCCCAAAGGCAATGCTGCGGGGGCGCCTTCCGCCTATTCTAGGGTCTTGTAATTTAAGGCCCAAAGGGCTGGCTTCGTATCGAGCCTATTCTCATTCGCTCTCTTCATCAGTGGGGTTCCATGTTTTCCAATCTTCGTCCCTGGGTGGTTTTGGCCGTGGCGGCGCTGCCGATTGGCGCCCAATTAACGTCTAGCCTTTGCCCCAATGTCACGTTGAGCGCGACCGATTTCGAGGCTACCGAGCTGTTTAACCGGAAAGGCGATAATGGCGCGACCAAGGACGCCGATCTCACCGAACCGGTCCACTTCGACGTACGGGTGGTCAACAACGCCAGCGGAAAGTACGACCACAGCGACATCATTTACGTGGAACGGACCGGAAACCTCAAGTATTATGACGGCGCCGCCAAGACCGTCAAAATCATAGGCACCATCTCCGTCCATGCCACGCCCAGCTCCCAGGACGACAACGGCCTGATGGGCGTCGTTTTCGATCCCAACTACGAGACCAACCGTTGGATCTACCTCTGGTATAGCCCCAAGCAGACCTATCAACGGGATAACGTGACGACGGGCGGCCAGAATCGGCAATTGCGCCTCTCCCGCTTCACGCTCAAGTCGGACAACACCCTGGATATGGCCAGCGAAAAGAGCCTCATCAAGATCCTCGGCAGCAAAACGGATACATGGCATAGCGGCGGCCCCATGCAGTTCGATGCCTACGGGGATCTCTGGATCGCCATCGGCAACAACAGCCTGGACCTCGATCCCACCGCCTGCAATACGGGCGGAAGCGTCCTATCCCAAACCGATAGCTCCTCCAGCGCAGAATGGGGCTCCTCCAACACCCACAGCATGCGCGGCGGCTTCATCCGCATCCATCCCGACGATGCCGCCCCCAAGGGATACACCATCCCGAATGGGAACTTCGGCCAATACTGGGCGGATCAATTCGATAAGCAGGGGAACGCCACTCTAGCCGCCCAATACCGCGACACCTCCAAGGTTTTGCCCGAAGTGTACGTGAAAGGCGAACGCAGCAACTTTTCCTGCGCGGTACATCCCACCAAACGTTGGCTGGCCTGGGGCACCGTCAATTACAACAGCGCCAGCGATGAGTATAACATCACCGATCACCCCATCTTCAGCGGCTTCCCCTACTTCATGGCCGACAATCAGCCGACTTGCACCCATGGAAAGAGCGCGGACGCGCCCACCAACAATTCGAAGTTCAACAGCGGCGTCGTGGATCTGCCTCCGGCCATCGGCGGCACCCTCAACTACTCCACCACCAAGGAGAACGTGGCCATCGGCGGTCCCGTGTACAGCTTCGACCCGTCCCTGGATTACGATTACAAGTTTCCGCCCCAATTCGACAACCATTGGTTCGTCGGGAGCTTCGCGAGCAGCCATTACTACGTGATCACCGTCGACGCGAGCGGAAGCACCTTAAAAGCTTCCGGCTCCATGCTGAAGCTGGATCAGACCGGACTCCTCAAGAACGCGTCCTTCCGGAACTACCTGCAAAGCACGTTCGGGAAGGATGGCGCGCTTTATATCCTGAACTACGACGGACAGACCTACGGTGCGCCCTCCGACCCCGGCGTCATCCGCGTAATCTATAAGGGCTCTTGCCACGTAGCGGTGTCCACCAGAAAAGCCGTGGCGCCGTACCAAAGCATTTGGATCAGCCCCCTCGGCATCACCATTAAGGAAGCCGGCCCCCACGTGGTTTCCCTGTACGACCTCAGCGGGCATCGGGTCTGGAACGATCAAAACATGGGCCCGAAGGTATACCGGATCAGCGCTATCCGCGCCCAAGCGTCCTTGCGGCCGGGATTGTACATGGCCCGGGTGAACACCCCGGCCGGGGAAGTTTCCCAGCGCATCTCGGTGTTCTGAAAGACTTCAAGCATCCGGGGGGTGATCTACCGGTTACCCCTGTTCCGAGAATCATCGGAGCACGCCGTACAACGAGAGGGCCACAACGCCTAAAGAGGGCCAAAGCCCCCATTTCCCCTACATTTTATCCTAGGACCTATTGCCCGGTGCGCAGAAGGACCTTATAGTAAGACAGGCGCCATGCGTCCGTTACGTTGGGGGGGTCATGCACATCCGGATTAGTCCTAGATTCGCGTTGTTGGCAGCATTCGCGCTGCCCGTGGGCGCGCAATTCACTTCCCCTCTGTGCACGGGTAATACCCTGTCCGCGACCGACTTCTCGGCCCAAGAGCTCTTCAATAGGAATGGCACCTCCGGCGCCGCCGCCAACGCCGATCTTTCCGAGCCCACCCATATGGACGTGCGCGTCGTGAAGGGCGCGGACGGCAAATACGATCATAGCGATATCATTTTCGTCGAGCGCACCGGCAACGTGAAATGGTACGACGGCGCCGCCAAAAAGGTGACCCTGATGGGGCATATCAGCGTCCATGCGGGAACCGGCTCGGAGGACGATAACGGCCTGATGGGCGTGGTCTTCCATCCGGACTTCGAGAAGAACCGGTGGGTTTATCTGTGGTACAGCCCCTTGGCGACCGTCGATCAGTCCATGACGGGAACCGGGCAAAACCGCCAATTGCGCTTGTCCCGTTTCGTCGTGAAATCGGACAACACCTTGGATCTCACCAGTGAAAAGATCCTCATCAAGGTCCTGGGCAGCAAATCGGATCAATGGCATAGCGGCGGCCCCATGCAGTTCGACGCCTATGGCGATTTGTGGGGAACCATGGGCAACAATAGCCCCGATCTCGATCCGACCGCTTGTAGCGCCGGCAACAACGTCCTATCCAAAACCGACAGCACCAGCAGCGCCGAATGGGGCCCCTCCAACACCGCCAGCCTGCGCGGCGGCTTCTGGCGCATCCATCCCGATAGCTCGGACAAAGGGTACTCCATTCCCAAGGGAAATTTCGGCGAATATTGGGGCGACTACTTCGAACAAAAAGGGCATACGGCCCTGGCCGCCAAGTATCGCGATCCCGCCAAGGTCCTGCCGGAAGTGTACGTGAAAGGCGAGCGCAGCAATTTTTCCTGCGCGGTCCATCCGTATAAGCGGTGGCTCGCCTGGGGCACGGTGAACTATTCCAACACCAACGACGAATTCAACATCACCGATCACCCCATCTTCTCCGGCTTCCCGTATTTCCATCGGGACAACCAGCCCACCTGCACTAATGGCAAGAACGTGGATACGCCCGTCAACAACTCGCCGTTCAACAGCGGCGTGGATACCTTGCCCCCGGCCATCGCGGGCTCCATCGTCGGCTTGACCAACGTGGCCATCGGCGGGCCGATCTATCATTTCGATAGGTCGATCGACTATGATGGCAAAATGCCCCCCCACCTCGACAACAAGTGGATCGTGACCGGATTCAATGGCGGAATGTGGATCGCCACCTTCGACACGACCACGATGAAGGTCGTGGGCGCTCCGACCCAGGTGGATAAGGGCATCTTCAGCGGCATCCCCATCCGCAACCATATCCAGTCCATGTACGGCAAGGACGGGGCGCTCTACATTCTCAACTACGATGGCTATTACCACAGCGCCATCAATCCCGGCGTGGTGCGGGTGACCTATAAGGGAGCTTGCAAGGTCCCGGTGGCGCCCGATCCCGCGGTCACGTCCGTAATGCCTTACCAGAAGATCTGGATCGATCCGCATGGGATCATGGTCGGCGAGGAAGGTCCGCATACGGTTTCGCTTTACGATTTGGCCGGGCATCGGGTTTGGATAGGCCAAGGCGTGGGCGCGCATGAATACCACCTAAACGATCTTCGCTCCCAAGCTTCACTTAAACCCGGCCTCTACTTGGCCCGTGTACGCACTTCGGCCGGGGAATACTCGCGCCGCATCTCCCTGTTTTGATGGAGCGGTTCTCCGGTTTCCTTCCTCGTAAGGGGGCGCCTTGGCGCGAAGCGCCCAGGAATCACCGAAATACGTGCTGCACAGAGGAATGCATATTCCTCCCTGGGGCATGAGTTACTTTTCTCCGTTCGCGGTATTCTAGGGAATTAGACAGGGGTGGGAGCTCGGGGAAATGCATAAACGAGTATCCCCCCTTTTCTCCATTTTTAGTCAGGGGATCGAAATGCGTTCAATTAGAACCGCTTGGCTGATGTTAGGCTGCGCCACCGCCTTTCCGCTCTGGGCGCAGTTGACCTACCCGGGATGCTCAGCGCTTTCCGCGTCCGATTTCTCAGCCCAAGAGCTGTTCAACCGGAAGGGGACATCCGGAGCCGCCGCCGATCCCACCCTTTCCGAACCCACCCGGTCGGATATCCACGTCGTGAACAAGGCCGACGGCAGCTATGATCATTCCGACATCATCTTCACGGAACGCACGGGCGCGGTGAAATGGTACGACGGGGTCGCGAAGAAGGTGAGCCTGATGGGCACGATCTCGGTCCATGCGGGAGAGGGTTCCCAGGACGATAATGGCCTGATGGGCGTCGTCTTCCACCCTGACTTCGATAATAACCGTTGGATCTACCTCTGGTATACCGCCAAGCAGACCTATCAACGGGACAACGTGACGCCGGGCGGCCAGAACCGCCAGTTGCGCATGTCCCGCTTCACGGTGAAATCGGACAACACCCTGGACATGGCCAGCGAGAAAAACATCATCAAAATCCTGGGCAGCAAGTCCGATCAGTGGCATTGCGGCGGTCCGATGACTTTCGACTCCTACGGCGATCTGTGGTTCGGGGTAGGCAACAATAGCCCCGATCTGGATCCGACCTCATGCGATGCGGGCAACAACGTGCTTTCCAAGACCGACAGCACCGCGAGCGCGGAGTGGGGCCCTTCGGACACCCATAACATGCGCGGCAGCTTCCTCCGCATCCATCCCGACAGTTCCGAGAAGGGATATTCCGTGCCCCGCGGCAATTTCGGGGAGTACTGGGCCGATAAGTTCGAGCAAGCAGGCCGGACCACCTTGGCCACCGTATACCGGGACACGACCAAGGTATTGCCGGAAATCTACGTCAAAGGGGAGCGCAGTAATTTTTCCATCGCGGTGCACCCCATCAAACGGTGGCTAGGCTGGGGCACGGTGAACTACGCCAGCAATAACGATGAATTCAACATCACCAATCATCCCATCTTTTCCGGCTTCCCCTATTTCCATAACGCGAACCTCGCGACTTGCAACCACGGGAAGAACGTGAACGCGCCGGTCAACAATTCGCCCCTGCACAGCGGCGCGGACACCCTCCCGCCTGCCATCGGCGGCACCCTTAACAACCTGATCAACGTGGCCATCGGCGGACCCATCTACAACTTCGATCCCGCCTTGAAGAACGCCTTCAAGTTCCCGCCCCATTTCGACAACAAATGGATCGTGGCCGGGTTCGGGCGCAGCGGGGCCGCTTGGGGCATCTGGGCGGTCACCGTGGACACAACCAAGGATCCGTTCAAGTCCGCCAGTACCACCGATCTGAAGGGCGGGATTTTCGCCAACGTCCCGATCCGCAATTTCATCGGCGCCAAATACGGGAAGGATGGCGCGCTGTACATCACCAATTACGATGGCGATTACGGCGCGGCGACGAATCCTGGGGTGGTTCGGGTGACCTATACGGGCAGCTGCGTGGTGACCTCCACCGCGCCGCAAAAGGCGGCGGCCCCTTACCAGAAAATCTGGATCGAACCGATGGGCATCACCGTGGGCGAAAGCGGCCCATCCGCGGTTTCCCTCTACGACATGTCGGGCAAGCGCGTCTGGGCCAGCCAGGGAATGGGCCCCCAAGTCTACCGCATGGCGGACATCCGCGCTCAGGCCTCCCTGAAGGCGGGCCTGTACATGGCTAAAGTGGTGACGCCCGCGGGCGCGGTCTCGAAGAGCGTCTCGATTCTCTAACGGGAATTTTGTTCCGGCATCCGATCCGCCTCCCCGCCGCGGGGCGGACCTGCCCATTCTCCCAGGCGCCAAAACGGCGCGCTTCCTGCGCGCCGCCCCTCTTTTTATTCCGGTTTCTGGGCTGATATGGAGAACCAGGGGCATGACCCCTTCCACAATGCCATCGGCGGGCACATGGCTACCCTGTTTTCCGCGGAAGATCCCGTCTTATTCGCCCACCATTCGGAAGTGGATAGGAATTGGGCGACCTGGCAGAACAACCATGGGGATCCTTTTACGAGCCGATGGCATCCATGCGCAACGACCTGCCCGACGGATACTTCCCCCCGTTCCGGAAAACGGTGATGGACCTTAAGCTTTTGCTACCCGCCTTCCTGCTTGCGGTTTTCCCTCTCCGCGCCGCGGCGATCTCCGCGGCGGATTCGCTTACCCTTCAAGAGATCGCCGATTCCCCGAAGGTGCCGGCAACGACCCTCCACTATACGGTCGGAATGGGAATATCACCGGGCTCAGCCTTTATTACGGTGGGGAGAAAGGGGCCGTCCCTCCGGCCATAGGCCCTCGACATCAATTCCTCCTTCATCGGCCCGTCCCTTCCCCCTGAGATCGGGGATTTGGCTAACCTGACTCTCCTGTACGTGAGCAGTTGCAAACTGGTCTCCCTGCCCGCCTCCATCATGCGATTGCGCAAACTGGAAAAGCTGGATTTCTCTCAAAACCAAATTTGCTCAGTCCCCGATTCCTTACGGCAATGGATCCTTTCCATCTCTCCGAATGCGCTCAACGCTGAGAACCTGTCCGAATGCTCCGCCACCGGAATCGGGAAAGGGAAGACCGGGAACGGAAAGATCGCGCCTGCGAAGCCGCCCCGCAAACATCTCTCCGTACCGGGCGCCGCCGTTGATCCCGGGATGAAGGAGCTGAACACGGGGGACTCTTATAATCCCCTGGGCCGGCGCCTAGGAACGGACCGGCCCGCGGATCCTGGAAAAGGAAAGGCCGCGCCCGCGAAGGGTGCGGCCGGATAGCCGAAGGACGGGTGGTTTAGCGGGACCTGATTCGCGGAGGGTTTAAGCCAAGCGATGGATCAAATCGGCCAGAGAGGGATTCCCCTTGGCCGACACTTGTACCATAAAGCGCTGGCGGGGATCGGCGAGGTGCTCGAGCGAGAAGGCGCCTTCGCCGAAGACCCGCGCCAGCAGCTTCACGAGTTCCGGCTTCACGGCTTCGAGGGTTTCCGCGCTGTTGGGCGCGATGGCGCGGCTGTTCACGATGAGGCGCAACTCGCCGGCCTTGAACTTCGGCTTCTTCCCGAAGCCGGCCTCGTCTTCCAAGCGCTTGGCAGCCCTTAGCAGGCCCAGCAGACCGGTCTTCAGCTTCTCCTCGTTGCTGCCTTCCATGGGATGCTTGTAGTCGTACAAGAGCCCCAGGCGGCGGCCGGTATGGTCCAGGGAGAGGTTCAGGTAATGGCCTACCAAGATCACCACCGGCCCGTCCTGCACGTGCTGATAATCGGCCACGTCCACGAAGACCTCGGGGGAATCCGGGATCCAGCCGTTGAGGACCTTGAACCACTCATGGGGCTCGGCCTCCGCGGGGTTCTCCAGGTAGACTTTCCAGTTCAGGTATTGCAAATCCATCGCATACGCCATGTGTTCTTCCCTTAAGCCTTGGCCGATTTCGCGCCGGCCGCCTTGATGTCCGCCGCGATGCCGTCCTTGCCCTTCTCCGCGCCCATCGACAACCGCAGATTGCAGCTATGCGCGGCTTCGATGAAGAGCTGCGCTTCCTGCAGGAGGCGCGAAGCCTTTTCCTTGTCAAGCTGGGCGCCGCGTTGCTCGTGGGCGTGGATGTAGAACTGCGCGAAGCGCGGTCCCGCGAACGGATCGAAGAACTTCTGCGTGTCGTAGAAGCGCTCCTTCCACTCGGCCATCACCTTCTCGGGATCGTCCGGGATATCGATGTTGTACATCTTGACCAGGCCCTGGGCCGCGAAGGCCATAGCCTTATAGGCCATCGACGCCGCGGTCTGCCAATCGCCGGTATCGAACTTGAGCTGGGCCTCGAACACCTCGCGGTCGGCGGCCTTGAGGCCGAAGTCGGTCAGGGAGACCACCTCGCCGGCGCATTCGCCCATGCCCTTGTCCTTCACGTTGTACTCGCGCACGCTTCCCCAGTCGGTGTAAAACGACTTGTCCGTATCGTAGGCAGGCACCGCGGTCACGTCGCCCAGGCTTTGCATGATGACGGCCTTGCCGGTGCGCTCGACCCAGGCGCGGAAAGCCTCGCCCTTGTTCTTGCGCGTCAGGTAAAGGTCCAAGAGCTTGTCGATGGCGGCCGGGATGGCCTTGGAGGCGATGCCGCCCACGGCCAACCCATAGGTGCCGCCGTTGTTGGCGAACTGGCCGCCCAGAACCATCTGGAAATGGGGAACGATGTATCCGCCCACGTTGCGGCTGATGCCGTAGAAACCGATGTCGGAGATATGCTGCTGGCCGCAGGAATTGAAGCAGCCGGAAATCTTGATGCGCAAGTTGCGGACCGCCTCGTCCATCTGGACGAACTTGGTGGCCAGGCGCGTGCGCAGCTCGGCGGCCAAGCCGCGGGAGCTGGAGACGCCCAGCTTGCAGGTGTCCGTGCCGGGGCAGGCGGTGATGTCCACGATGGACGCCGCGCCGGCCTGATGCAAATCGATTTTCGCGAGGTCTTTGTACAAATCGTAGAGATCGGATTCGCTCACGTAGCGCAGCACGATGTTCTGCTCCACGGTGGTGCGCATGGTGTCCTGAATGTACTTGCGGGCGATTGCCGCCAGGCCGCGGGACTGGTTGCTGGTGATGTCGCCCATGGGTAACGTGACGGTTACCGTCGCGAAGCCGTCCTGCTTCTGGGGATAGACGTTGGTCAGGCACCAGAAGTCGAAGGCAGCATCGTCCGTTTTGGGGATGCCTTTACCGGCGGGCCGCGACGCCTTCTCGTCGAACTTGGGCAGGGTGGCCAGGAAATCGGTCCAACGCGGATCGGCGGGGAGCTTGGCGCGCTCTTCGAGCACGGCCTCGCGGAACTTGTCGATGCCCATGTCGGCGACCAGGAACTTGATGCGGGCGCGATGGCGTTTCTTCTTCTCGCCCAAGCGCGCGAACACGCGGCAAGTGGCCTGGGTCAAGGCCAGCACCTCGTCCTCGGCGACGAAATCGGTGAAGAGCTTGGCGTCGTAGGTGACAGCGCCCAGGCCGCCGCCCACGTAGAACTCGAAGCCGCGCTTGATGGAACCGTCCGGCTGGCGGCGCACGGCGGCGATGAGGCCTAAGTCGTGGATGTTGGTGAGGCCGCAGGGATTATGCTTGCAGCCCGACAGCGCGATCTTGAACTTACGGCCGAAGTCCTGCACGTCCGGATGGCCGAGCAGGTAAGCGAAGACGGCGTTGGCGTAACCGGTAATGTCGAAGGCCTCGTCGCGGCACACGCCGGCGATGGGGCAGGCGGTCACGTTGCGCACCGAATTGCCGCAAGCCTCGCGGGTGGTGATGCCCACCGCCGCCAAACGACGGAACATGGACGGGCAATTCTCGATGTGGATGTAATGGAGCTGGATGTCCTGGCGCGTGGTGACGTGCAGGATCGAATCCGAATACTCCTCGGCCAGCTCGGCGATGACCTCCAATTGCTGCGCGGTCATGCCGCCCCAGGGCAACTTGATGCGCTCCATGCCGGGCGCGTCCCACTTGGTCTCCGGTCCCTTATTGAGATCGGTCGGGAAGGGGATGTCGCGGCTCTCATTCCCGTCGTGGCGATGGCCGTTGTCGTAGCGCTGGCCATAGGCGCCCATGCGCAGCCGCGTTTCGGCGAAGAGCTTGTCCTCGATCTTGCCGCGTTTCTTGAGCACGATGTCGGTCTCGAAATTGTCGATGTCCTCGCGCCATTTCGGATTGACGCGGTCGGACAAGAGTTGCTTCCAATAGGCGGCGGCAGGCGATGAAACGAGGTCTAAGGCTTTCATAGAGTGGGAAATATAAAAACCCTCCTGGTAATTCCTAGTTCCGGACTGGGTTTATAGGGGGCAAATGCCATCCAATTTATCAACACCTCGCAAAAGTGCCTCATTTTCTGATTTTAAGGGATATTATGGGGAATCAAAAACATACTCCTCTAGTATGGTTTCAACAACCCCGAAGGGAAATCCGGCTACCAATGGGCATGGCCCCTATAACGTGCAAGCGACCTTTTCCCCAATCCCTGTCTCTTCCAGGGTGCGGCAAGCCAGCCGGCATTTCCCAAGCGGAACTGAACGCGGATACCGTGGCCTTCTATCGGTATTACCGCGAACGCTATTTCCGCTCTTCCCAGGGAGGCACGCCTGGGGGCGGTTGGTATATCGATAGACCCGATAACTACCAAGGCGGCGCCTACAAGACCATTTCCGAGGCCCATGGCTACGGCATGATCATACTGGCCCTGATGGCCGGGCACGATCCGGAGGCGCACGCGCGCTTCGACGGCTTCTGCAATTTCTTCGATCACCGTCGCAGCCGCAGCAATGGCGAACTCATGTCGTGGCTGGTTCCCGAGGACGAAGGTCCGCTGGCCAATGATTCCGCCACCGACGGCGATATGGACATCGCCTATGCCCTGTTGCTGGCCCATGTCCAATGGGGTTCGGCGGGGCCTTCCGGCGGCGTGGATTATCTCGGCAAAGCGCGCACCCTCATCGATAAAGGCCTCAAGGCCAGCAATCTGGGTCCCGGATACCGCACCCTTTTGGGGGATTGGGACAAAAACGGGTTGAACACGCGCTCCTCCGATTGGATGACCGGTCATTTCCAAGCCTTCCACCAAGCCACCGGGGACGCCACTTGGCTCAAGGCCCGGAACGTCGCCTACGGTCTCATCGCCGATCTCACGCGCAGCCACGCGCCCGTAACCGGGCTGATGCCCGATTTCGTAGTGGGCGATCCGCCACAACCGGCCCCATCCGATTTTCTGGAGCGGCCGCAGGACGGAGCCTATTCCTGGAATGCTTGCCGCGTGCCCTTGCGCCTGGCCGCCGATTTCGCGCATACGGGATCGGAAGAAGCGCGGACGGCCCTGCTGAAAATCTCCGGGTGGCTGCGTGAAGCCACCGGGGGCGACCCCGAGGCCATCCAAGCCGGATACGCCTTGGACGGAACCCCTCTATCGACGAAAACCAACTCCGCATTCACCGCGCCATTCCTGGCGGGCTGTATGGCCGACCCGGAGGCGGGGGATTACCTCGCGCGCGGATGGAAATCGCTGGGCCAGCCCGGAAGCTATTATGGCGATGCCCTGACGATGCTTTCCCTGCTGCTCTTATCGGGCAACTGGTGGGCGCCGGAAACGCGCTAGGGAGTTCCTTCGCCGCGAAGACCTGCTCGCGAAAGGAGCGGGACTGGAGCTTTTGGGGAGGCTCGCGCAATTTGCGCATGCTCCCACTCGGATTTGACCGTACCGATCTTTGAACCCGGCAAGGTTCTCGCTTACAATGGACCAGCGCCTTTCTTTGGCATACGCGGAGGATTCTCCGTGGGGGGGCGCTGGGAATCAAGGAAGATGGACGAGATCGAAGAAGAAAGAATCATGACGGCGCGCCGCATGGCGCGCAAGTTGGCGCGGAACGCGTCCAGGAACCGCACGGTGCGCAGGCTTCCGCAATCGATGGTGATCGTGCCCAAGCATCATGGCCGGGTTTCCCATATGCGCCGCGCCATCAATACCCATAAGCGCTTGACCTACATCCTGCTTTTGGGCGCAGTACTTTGCGCTTATATGGTCGATTTGGATCAGGATACGCTGGAGTTCGTTATGCGTACGGTAGGCCGGGAGGCGCATCACCACCTTCCGGGGGTGGACCTGAGCCTTTTGGATTTGCCCGGGGTTTCCTGAGCGGGATAAGGGCGTCTCAGGCCGGCGCTTCGATCCGATTCCCCAGCCTATCGATCTTGGCGATGGGCCGGGCGGGATTGCCCATGACCAAGGTATAGGGCGCCACGTTTCGGGTAACTACCGAACCCGCGGCCACCATGCAGTATTCCCCCAACTCGATTCCGCACACGATGGTGGCGTTGGCGCCGATGCTGGCCCCCTCCTTGACCACGGTGGGCGTGATCTTCCAATTCGTATTAAAAGCGCGCGGGACGCGGTCATTGGTGAAGACGGCGTTGGGGCCGACGAACACGTCGTTCCCCAAGGTGACCCCGTGGTATACGGCGACCCCGTTCTGGATTTTACAGCGATCCCCGATGACGACGGCGTGATCGACGTAGACGTCCTTGGACAGGATGCAGTTCGCGCCGATGCGGGCGTGCTCCCGGACCTGGACGTTGATCCAGACCTTGGTGCCGTCCCCGATTTCGGACTGGGGCGAAACATGGGCGGACGGATGGATGAAGACGCCGGGAGGATGGGAGCTCATGCTCGGCCTTTCGGATGATCCTGGATGATTTCCAAGGCGCGCAAGCCGTCGGCGGCCAGGGCCAATTCGCCCGCTTCGCCCGTACGGACGTAATGGAAAAAGGCCGCGTCCTGGCTCAGCAAGGGTTCGGCCTTGGGTACGAAGCAGTCGCGATGGATGAAGGCGTTGTTCAGGGTGTACGCGGAGTACTCGACGAGCTCTTGCGTCATCAGGTTGGCCTCGTAATAGGCGTCGGCGGTGGCGACTTCGATCTTCCGCTTCTTGAACGGGGTGAGCCAGTTGGTGGCGATGCCCGCCACCAGATCCCTCTCCAGGGAAAAGGAGAGGATGGCGTTGTCTTCGTGGTGGTCGTGGATCTTCTTGGATTTGTGGATGGAGGCTTCCAGGATTTCCCGCTTCGAAATGTAACGGATGAGATCGATATCGTGCACGGATAGATCGGTCAACACGCCCACGTCGGCGATGCGCGGAGGGAAGGGCCCCACGCGGGTGATCTGGATGCTGAACAATTCCTTGCCGGCGAGCTCGCGGATCAGGGCCCCCACCACGGGATTGAAGCGCTCCGTATGGCCCACCGCGAGCTTGGCGCCCGGGGCTTGCGCGGCCGCGAGCAGACCCTTGCCTTCCTCCGCCGTGGAGGCCAGGGGCTTTTCCACCAGCACGGCCAGGCCTTTGTCCAGGCACTTGCGCGCGATGGAGGCGTGCAAGAAGGACGGCACCGCCACGATGGCGGCATCCACTTGCGCCCCGGCGAGCAGCGCGTCCACGTTGCGGAACAAGGGTTCGGGATAGGTTTCGGCAGTCTGCACGTCGCAGAGCGCGGCCACCTGCACGCCGGGGATCAGCTTCGCGACGCGGTAATGGTTCTTGCCCATCACCCCCAAACCGATGATTGCGAGGCGGATCATGGCAGTATCCCTTCCGGCTTCATGGCAATACCTCCTCCAGAGCGAGGCAGACCGCGGCGATCTGGGACTCGGCCAGCATGCCGTGCATCGGCAAGGACAGGACTTCGCGGGCCGCTTGCGTCGCGACCGGGCAGGCGTCGTCGCCGATCTTGAGATGGGCGAATGCGGGTTGGGCATGCAGGGGAATGGGGTAGTGGACGGCGGTGGGGATGCCTTTGGCCGCCAGGCGGGCCTGCACCCGATCGCGATCCGGCACGCGGAGGGTGTATTGCGCCCAGGCCGAAGCATGGCCTTCCCGCACGACGGGAACCCGCGCGCGATCCCGAAGCCGATCGCCGTAACGGGCCGCGGCGCGCTGCCGATGTACCAACTCGGCATCGAAATGACGTAGCTTCACGCGTAGCACGGCGGCCTGTAGGCTGTCCAGCCGGCTGTTCACCCCCACCGACTCGTGGCGATAACGATGAAGCGAACCATGATTGAGCAAGGCCCGCAACCGCTCGGCCATCCCGGCGTCGCGAACGAAGAGGGCGCCTCCGTCCCCGTAGCAGCCGAGAGGCTTGGAGGGGAAAAACGAAGTGGCGGCGATTTCCGTGAACGATCCGGAGCGCCGGCCGCGATAACTCGCGCCGAAGGACTGCGCGGCATCTTCCATCACCCACAGGCCCCGCTGCCGCGCCAAGCGATCGATCGCTTCCAGATCCGGCATCTGCCCGAAGAGGGAAACCGGGATGATACCCCGGGTCCGGCCCGTGATCTTATCGGCAACGGTGGCGGGAGTGACATTGTAGGTCTCGGGATCGATGTCGGCGAAAACGGGGGTGGCTCCGGCCAAGGCCACCGCCTCCGCGGTCGCGAAGAACGTGAAGTCGGGAACGATGATTTCGTCTCCGGGACCGGCTCCCAGCGCCAGCAGGGCGACGTGGAGGGCATCGGTCCCGTTGGCGCAGGCCAGCACTTGGGGAACGCCGGCATAGGCCGCCAACTCCGCCTCCAGGGCCTTCACTTCCGGCCCATTGATGAACGTGGAGGAATCCAGCACGCCTTGGATGGCGGCGTCGATTTCCGGCTTATAGGCCTGGTATTGCGCCTTCAGATCGCAAAATTCCATTACTTTCCCATCGGCTCCCGCCGCGGACCTGCTAGCCGCAGGGCCCGCAAATAAGTACAAAAAATGGGACAGCCATGGACCGCTTTCCGCTTACGAGTTCCCGTTGGCCGCGCCTAGCCGCGGCGGCGTGGGCGTGCGCCCTGGTTTTGATCCTCGTGGCCGGGCCCAGCGCCTCCCCGCCCCCGGCCGACGCCGCGCCCCGGCCCAATATCGACTTGGCCCGCGCGGCCATCTCCGATCTGAAAGTGTTCGTCGACTTCGATACGGACACCGCCACCTTCGCGGGCTGGCCGGAGGACAAGTTCGGCCGACGTTTGCCGGCCGACGAGATCGCCCGCGCCATCCGTCTGGGTCTGCTGCTGTGGGCCAGCGTATTGCCCGAGATGCGTTTCCGCTTGGTCCAGCGCGAATCCGAAGCCAACCTCATCGTGCGCTTTGGCCCCTACCGTATGTCCGGTTTTACCGACGCAGGGGGCCGGGCCTTCACCCCCGATGAATGGGCGCGTCCCGATGGGGACTGCGGGCGCAAGGCGGAGAACCGCCGGCCGAGCGGCGCGCATTGCGCGGAATGGGAGCATGGCATCATCGTGCTGGAGACCGGGCGCTGGGCGGTAAAGGGCATCGATTGGCGGGGCATGCGCGAAGCTTGGATGGATTTCGCCTGGATCTTCGATCCGGCCCGCCCCCATTTCGGCGCGGCCGGGCATTGCCGCGACGGCCGGGATACGAGCGTGCCGTGGTCGGAAGGCTGCGTGCCTTTCCGGCAATCCCCCTACTTCGATTCCCTGGCCGGCGCCGATCTGGCTTCCGGCTTCGCGCATGAGCTGGGCCATGCCTTGTTGGGCCCGCATACGCCCGCCCCCTACGCTTGCGCCGATTTGCATTGCCGCCCCATCCTGTCCCGGGATAGTTGCGTCCGCTTGACCGCCGACGGGTATTCGATCCTTTTCCCCGGCGACGGGTTGGATTGCTGGTGGAACCGCCGCGGCGTGTTCGGCGCGGACGCGGCCCGCCTGAAGGCCCTGGGGTATCGTGTGAGTTACCCCGTGGCCCGGGCCACCCTCATCCTCACCGGCCCGGGGGGCCGGAGCTTGCGGACCCGGGATTGGCGCGCGGCGCAGACGGCCATGATCTGGCCCTTGCAAATGCGGGTGCTGAGCGCGGCGGAGTCGCGGCGGGAATTGTTCCTGACCGACGTGGTGCTGGACGGGCGTTAAGGCCCTCAGCGGATCAGCGCGCGGGCGCGCGCGTAGGCGCCCATGAGGGCCCGCGCCCCCGGGCCGCTCCATTTTTCCAGGGCGTGGCGCGCGACCAATTCCTGGGAGAACTTTTCCTTGAACTCGGACAAGCTGCGGTGATCGGCGCCGCATAGATCGAAAACGTCGAACTCCTCGCGGTAACGCAGCATCAGCTCCCGGTAGAGGAAATGCATCGCCCCCGCGTGATCGGCCTCTTCCAGGGAACAGGAATACCACAGGATGGCCGTGCTTTGCTCCCGATCCAACGCCACGCTGGCGAAGGCGATCTCCTTGCCTTCCGCCGTGAAGACGGAAACGTTGTCCAACAGGCCGCTGCCGGTAAGCGCCTTGCGCAAGTCGGCCGCCCAGCGGGGTTGCCAGGCCATGTCCAGCCCCTTGCGGACGAAGGTGCGGGTGAAGGCGGTTTCGAAACCGTCCCCGGGCCCGCTCTCGCCCAGGCGCAGGCCCAGCCGCTCGGCCTTGCGGATGTTCTTCATGGCCGCGCGATTGAACTCCAGGCTATCCGGCGACTTCAAGCGGTTGAGAAGGGTATAGCGCGGGGTGCAGGTCCAACCGCGCTCCAGCGCCGGGCGCACGTCGTTCCCGTCGGGAAGCAGAAGGCAGTAGTGGAATTCCCGCTCCAGGAATGCCAGCATCTCCCGCAGGATCTCATAACGCTGCTTGGTTTCCTCGCTGAAGAATTTGCGCCGCTCGCCGACGAAGTAGGGGCCGCCATAGAAGGTGAAGATGGGCACGAAGGCCTTGCGCAAGAATCCGCGCGAGACCGATTGCAGCGGCAGGTAGGCCGCCAGGGTCTCGCCCTTATAGGCCTTCAGGATATGCAGGGGGAAGGGGAGGGCCTGGGCGGTGGCCTCCAGCCAGCGGCGGGCGCCGAATACGGGCGCGTCCTCGGGCACTTCGGCCAGGGACGCGTCCATGAGGACAGTCAGCTTTTCCGCATAATCGTTCATTGCCGGCCGGTTCGGGCGTTAATCTAGCAAGATGCGGTAGCCGAACCGGCGAGGCCGGAGGGATTGGCCGGGCCTCAGGCCCAGCGCCAGGACCAGGCCAGGTAGGCCGCCGCGCCGGCCAGCAAAGCGGCCAAACGTAGCCAACGGCCCCGGCCCGGCCCGAAGAGGGAGAGCATCCATCCTCCCGTGAAGACCAGATCGGCCCCCAAGGCCCAGGCCGGCAGAAAAGACGGAGGCCCCAGGCGGCTTCCCACGGCCACCGCCACCGCATTGACCGCGCCCGCGGCCACCAGGCGCCAGCAATACTCCCACGTCCTGCCCGCGGCCATGGCCTGGGTGATGGGCGGCATGCGCAGGATATGCAAGTAGGTCGACAAGCCCATCACCGACAGCGCCCAAGCCCCGTAGCCCAAGGTGGCCTCGTTCCAACCCGCATGCCGGAACAGGATCAGCAACAGGGGCCGCGCCAGGAAAGGGGCCGCGGCCAGGGGCACGGCGCAGGCCAGGGCCATGCCGTCGAAAGCGCGCCGCAGGGAAGGCAGGGCCGAGTCCGTACGCGCCGCCAAGCGCGGCAAGAGGACCATCAGCAGCGACGCGGCGAATTGCGAGATCCCGACGATGACGCGGTAGGCCGCGCCGTAGGCTCCCAAGAACGGGCTATCGCCGCTCACGGCGCGGAAAGCGTAGAACCCCAGGGGCAGGAACAGGAATTCCAGGGAGTAGGCGAGGGTGAGAGGCAGGGATCGCTGCCAGAGCGCGCGCACGCGCGCCCCGAGAGGATTCGGCCATGGCCAGCGCAAGCCGCGGCCCCCGGCGGCGGCACGGAAAAGGAGGTAAGCGAAAGCCGCCGCGGCCCCGCCCGCGAAGGCCCCGGCGGCGGCGATCAAGGTGGGATGGCGCCGCACCAGGAACCAGGTAAGCGCCAAAGTGACCCCGCCGCCCAGGATGCGATGGACCACGAGGTCGAACCATTTGCCGCGCGCCACCGACCACCACTCCAACTGCGCGGCGCTGAAAAGCAAAGCCGGCGTCAGCGCCAAGGCCGTGAGGAGCATCCCGCGATCCCGGAAGACCGCTTCGAAGGCCAGGTACACCACCGCGGCAGCCAGGGTCGCCCAGCCGCGCGCGCCCGCGATCAGCGCGAAGGCCCGATCCGAAAAGCGCGCGCGCACGGCCAGGGAGATGCCCGTGACGGGGGAGGCCAGATTGGCGACGTTGGAAAAGAGTGTGAAGTCCAATAGGCACACCCCGTAGCGGCCGAAGCCTTCCAGCCCCAGGGCGGCCGAGCAGACGGAAATGGAGATCAGGTTCAGGGCCTGCCCAACCGCCAGGGAGGAGAACAGCAAAGCCGTGGGGCGGGCGGGCACCATTTCCGCTACGGCGGCGGCGCGGGACTGCACGCCGCCGGGACCCCCGCGGGGACTTCCGCCGGGTTCACCCGCCATTGGCCCCCACGTAACGCGCATGCGTCCCCAGGGGATCGAAGTCCGGCAGGCCGAGCGCGTCAGCCCGGGCGATCAATTCGGCGTAGACTTCGGAGTTGCCGGGGAATTCGGCCGCATGGAAGTAGTCGTTATGGAACAGCACGGTGAAGACGCCGCCTTGGCGGCAGGCCGCCTCCAGATAGCGTGCCACCAGGGCCCGCGCCGCTGCGACATCGCAGGCGCGCGGATCGTAGGCTTGGAACTCGGCGAAGATCAAGGGGACTTCCAAAAGCCGGGTGGGGCGATCGGCGGCGCAATCGAACCAGAGGAAAGGCCAAGCCGTGCCGCAACGGAACCCGGGCGTGTCGTTGTATCCCAAGGTGGAGTCCACGCGTATCCCCGCGGCCTCGAGATGCGCGAAAGTGGTAGCCGCATCCCAGCGTAGGTAATGCTGCCGGTTGAGGAAAACGGGCGTTCCGGCCAAACGCGAGATTTTTTCGCGCTCCGCGCGGATGCCCGCGGCATCGTCGATCACGTGCACCTGGCCATGCAAGCCCACGTCCTTGCCCGCTTCCAGGCAATGGCGGAGCACCTTGAGATAACGCGGCCGCGACAGTTCGTACCGATGGATAAGGTGATCCCGTCCGTTGGCCAGGAAGAAACTGGCCGAGCGCCGGCGGCCCTCCAGCGCATTCACGCGATCCATGCAATCGTACGGATCGCGGCCCGTAAAGGCGCGCGTCGCGATCTCGCCCCAGGCGCGCCGCAAGGCCCCCCAGCGGCCCCGGGCCAACTGCATCGGCGACCGGGCGATCTGCCCCGCCACCGATCGCGCCCGCCACTTGGAAAGGTTGTCGAGATCATGGGTGAGCCAAAGGCGCGCGCGGCCGGGGAGGGCCTCGATCAATGGTCTAAAGCGCGGCAGCAGCCCCAGGAGGCGGAACATCCAGCGATCCACCCAAGGCTCGGCATCCAGGCCGAAGGCGGGATCGGGCAAATCGCGGAAGACCGCTTCCCGCGAGGCCGAGGCGAAGGCGGGCAAGCGCTCGGCGCGCCGGAAAAGGATGTCGGCGCAGAAGGAAAGCAGATCCCAGTCGGAACGGATGACCGCGCCCGAACGGCGCAAGGAGAGATTCCCGCATGCGTCCAGGACTTCGCCTTGGCCCCCAGGAAGTCCAGGCCGGGCCTCCGCGCGCGGGACGGGGAAGCCGTCGCGACTGCGCGCGCAAACGGGCTCGCTATCGCCGGCGGCCCGGCCCGGAACGACCAGGCAAGGATGGTTTCCGTCCGGCTCCCGACCCCAATGGATGTCGGCCTCGGCATCCGTTTCAGCGAGCCCTAAGCCCAGGTGGGCCGCGTAGGTGCGCACCAAGTGGAGGACGGCGTTATGGTCGGGATGGGATCGGTTGCCGCGGAACCGCAAGGGATCGGGCGAAGCCATGTGCCGGGAATATAGCAAGACGGGCCCGACGCCCCGCCAGGGGCCGCCCGCGCGTTGACTTTTCCGGAGGCCCATCCTAGTTTGGGCCCGTGGCAAACCAAGGCGCAAAGGGATCGCCGGCGCGGGAAATCACCCTGGTATCGGCCCAGTCGCCGCGCTATTACCCCCATGTCGCCCGTCATCTCGGCAGCCTGCAAAAAGCCTTCCCGCGCGTGCGCCTGCTTTATTGGGAGAAGGATCCGAACGAGCCGATGTACGCCTTTCCCGGGGTGGAGGCCGAGCGGGTGGTCCTGCCCTTCGGCGCGGGCGGCCCGCGCTTCTTCCTGAAGCTCATGTTCGCCTTCTGGCGCCGACTGGGGAAGATGCGGCCGGAGCATATCGAAGCCATCGATCCTTACGCCTTGGTCCCCGCGCGCGCCTACGCGCTCTTGGCCCGGCCGGGAGGCCGGCCGCCGCGCATCGTGTATTTCTCCATGGAATACTTCGCGGAAATGCCCAGCCTGCGCGGCAAACCCTGGAAACGAAGCGTCTGGCTGTTCCTCGAGCGTTGGGGAGCGGCCGGGGCCGCTTCGGCGGCCACGGTCTGCGACAGCATCGCGGAGCGGTTGAGCGCCGGATTCGGCCTGCCGGTGGCCACGGTACGCAATGTGCCTTCCCGTTCCGCCTCCCCCGGCTCCGGCGCGGGCCCTGCGCCGGACGATTCCCATAGTAACTTGGATGTTACCTCGCATCCGGGCCTGCACGCCCGTTGCGGGGTGGCGCCGGAAATCCCCCTTCTCATTTACCAGGGGGCCTTGCAAGAGGGACGCGGCCTCGAGGCCGCCATCCGGGCCTTAGGGCTCGTTCCCGGCTTGCACCTGGCCATCGTCGGCGGAGGCGGCCTACGCCCGGCCCTGGAAGCCCTGGCGCGGGAGTCGGGCTGCGGAAACAGGGTTCACTTCCTGGGGGAAGTGGATTTCCGCGAACTCGTTCCGCTCACGCGGGAGGCCGTGGCCGGCTTGGCCCTGATCGAACCCTTATCCGCCAGCTATCGATTCGCCCTGCCCGGCAAGCTGTTCGAATATATCCAGACGGGCGTGCCCGTGATCGCTACCGCCCTGCCCGAGATGCGCAAGATCATCGATGGCTACGGCGTAGGCGTTTGCCTGGACGATTACGGCCCCATCCCCCTGGCGGCCGTCCTGCGGCGCCTGGCCGAGGACCCCGCCTGGCGCGCCGGCTTCGCGGCCAACCTGGAGCGGGCCGCGGCGGATCTCTGCTGGGAAGCCGAAGAGGCGCGCTACCTCGCTTTGTTCCCATGAGACGACTTGTTATTATCTTGCAGCCTCGGCCATCGAACGCCGCGGCGCGACCGCCCCGATAGGCCGACCCGCCCGCTATGGCCCAACCCGAATACAGTCTCCTTATCCCGGTCCGCAACGAAGCGGCCCGCATCGAAGGCGTGGTCCGCGCCGTCTTCTCCGAGCTGGGGGAGAACCCCGCCTGGGAAGTTTGCATCGCCGACGACGTCTCCGATGACGGCACTTACGAGCGCTTGCGGGAATTGTCGCAGACCTTCCGCTTCCGCCTTTTGCGACCGCCGGCGAACCTGGGGCGCGGCGGCGTCCGCAACTTCCTAGCGGCAGAAGCCCGCGGCGCGATCCTGGTTTTCCTGGACGGGGACAGCCGGCCGCAGCCCGGGTACATCAAGGCCTGGGAAGGCCTGGACCCCGCCGCCGCCTGGATGGGCAGGATCTCCTACGACGCCTCCCCGCCCAGCGGCTTCAGCCGGTTCCTGGCCCGGGGTTCGGGCATGGGTAAGATCCGCCGGCCGGGCCCGGTGCCGACCGCCTACTTCGTTTCGCAAAACTTCCGGATCTCCAAGGACGTTTTCCTGCGGGCCGGCGGCTTCCGCACCGATTTGAAGGGTTGGGGCGGCGAGGACGTGGATTTGGCATACAAGCTCGCCCATCTGGGCGTGCCCTTAAGGATCCAACCCGCGTCGGAGGCCCGTCACCCGTCGGTTACGGGTCTGAAAGGCTATTTCAAGCGCCTGGAGGACTTCGGCCGGACCAACCTGCCGACGCTCGTCGCCGAGCACCCCGAGCTGGCGGCCCAGTTCAAGCTCGGCCTGGCGCGGCCGCCCTGGAGCCTGCTCTTCCTCAATCCGATCCTGGATGCCGCATGCCGCGCTTTAATCGAAGGCCTGCCCGCGTGGCCCTGGCCCTACGCCCTTTATCGGTATGCGGTTTTCAATCGCTATGCTCGCGGGTACCGTCGCTCCCTCATCGCGCGACGATGAGGGCTCATCGTGCTACGATGAGCTTGCCGTGTTTGGTTTCCTTGGAGGTTTTCACGACGTAGAAGTAGACGCCCTCGGTGACCCGCTTGCCCGACGGGTTGCGCCCATCCCATTGGATTTGGTCTCCCGCGCCGCCCTTGGACAGGGTGCGGCGGAAAACCACCTCGCCCGATTGCGTCAGCACCTGGACCTCGCTTCCCGCCGCAAGGTTGTCGAAGATGACCACGCGATGCTTGGGCAGAAAGGGATTGGGATAGGCCTTAACCTCGGACAGATTGGGGCGCAGGGGCCGTGAAAGGCTTTCGTAACGCGCGATGCCTTTTTCCGTAGTCACCCAAACGTCCCCGTTATCCGGATTGACGGAAAGGTTGAATATGGTCTCGGAGAGCAGGCCGTCGTTGAGCCCGTATTTGCGAAAGGTATGCAGCGAAGAATCCTTTCCGGGGATCACCTCGAAGACGCCGCCTTCCGTGCACCCCGACCACAGATGCCAACTGGGATCGCGTTCCAGGTTTTTGCAGGACACGCCGGAAAATCCATCGAGGGTATGATACGTTTTCGCGCTGTCGGGGTGGTTCGCCAAGTCGTTCACGTAGAGCAGATCGGAACCTTCCGTGGTGATCCAGAAATTCCCGTAGGCGTCCATGCTGCCCGCCAAGGTCTGTGAAGGCGAGATAGGCAAATTGGGGAGCAGGTTTCCCGGCTCCACCGAGACCTTCCCGCCTTGGTCATGGATGCGGTAGGCTTCCAATCCCCGATCGGTAACCACCACCAGCATGGTGTCCCCGACCACCTGCAGGCCGCGGCCTTGCTGGGTGCCTTGCCCCTCGGTCTGCGGGCAAGTCAGCTGCCGGGTCGCCCGGTCGAAGTAGACCAGCTGGTATTTCGTATTGGTCCTCAGGATGGTGAAGAAATATCCCTTGTCGCGATAGGCCGCCATGGCCTCGATGGCCGGATAATTCGGATCCTTGTCGACCGACGAAGCCATGCACGAGTTGGTGGCGTCGAAGGAGGCCTTTACGTTGCCCTGGTGATAGCGGATGCCGGATCCCCAAGTTCCCAGGACGACCTCGTCGGGCCCGGGTATGTCGAAGTTATGCAGTCCGCGCCCCGTCCATTCCGAATTATCGTCCCCCACGTCGAAAACCCCGACCGAATCCCACTGGCCGCCGGAGAACCGATAGATCTTGGGGGCGGCCCAGGCGAAGACGCCGTAACGGTTCGCCTTCATGTCGGAGATTTGGAAATAGGGTAAGCTCTGGGGGCTGACCAAAGCGAAATAGCGGGAGGAATCCCCCGGGAAGAACTCGAACATGTCGTTCACGCGGCCGGTGAACCAATGCCCGGAGGCGAAGCCGATTACTTCCAGACCAAGCGTATTCGGGTAGGTCTTCCCGTCCACTTCAAAGGTTGAACGGAACCTGGAAATGCGGGCGGGCGGATCGTCGAGGACCACGCCGTTGTAATCGCTGGCGATCCCTTTGCTACCGTAATAGAGAACGCCATGGGCATGATCCTGGGTCGCTTCAGGGGGGAGACGCACTCCGGTATCCGCGCTCACGGTGTTGGAGTCGACCACGGCGTTATCGCCATTGGATGGGTCATAATAAAGCCCCCCCTTCACCACGTTGGTCCAGATGGCGGGATTGAAAATATTGATCTGCGGATCGGTGAGAAGGCGATCGAGGTGCAGTTCGGCGCGAAAGATGCCGAGATTGGTCCCCGCGAAAAGCGAGTCCCCCTTGAAGAGCAGGGAATTCACCGACAACCCCGAGACCGTCTCCAGTTTGGTGACGTTGGCCTCGGCGACCCGCTTCTTGACGTTGTAGAAACTCAGGCCCTTGTCGCTGCCTATTACCAGGTAGCCGGAACGGTAAATCATCGCGCGCAGGTTCATGTGCCAACCAGCCCCTTTATACCCGGCCTCCATCACCTCCCACTGGTCCGAGCCCCAATCGTAACGGTATAGGAAGCCCAGTTCCGAAGCCGCGTAGACCTCCCCTTCCGGACTGGATGCCAACGCGTTGATGCCAACGTCACGCAGCCCCTTCTGGTTGTTATACGCCGTCTCGGCCAGCGTGGTCGGATTCATCTTGCGGATGCCTCCACCCGTACCCGCGAACAGGAATCCCTTGGCTACGGTCATGGCACGGATCTCGTAGAGCGGCGTATAGCTGGTCCAGTCGCCAACATAGGCCCGGGCCGCGGAAACGATCGCCAGGGCGATCAGCATCGCGTTGCGCATAATCCCTTTCATGGCACGGCCATCGGGGCTAGATTCGGCATCGCGGGTAATCTACCAAATAAGGATTCCGCCCGGCGAGGGCGGCGATGGCGTCCGGCACCTCCGCATCCAACTCGATTTCCTGGTCGACGGCCGCCCAGGGCAGTCCCGAGCCCTCCAATTTCACGGCGTCCTTGCGCGTGCAGAGGATGGGCGCGCCCGGGAAGCGGGCGGCGACGGCGCGCAAGCGCGCGAGCGGCGGCTCCCCGTGGTTGCGCCCCAAAACGATTCCCAAGGGCCGGATTCCCTCCCGCTCCAAATCGGCTAGGAAGGGGAAAGGGTCCCCTAAGGAACAATGGACCAGGCAAGGCCGGGAGCGGTCCCATCCGCCGGGCAGGATCAACCGGCGCCGGAAGCCGGGTCCGCCCGGCCGATCCCCCTTTTCCATAGGTAACATGTCCGTTACCCCGTCCGGGAAGGCCGCCGCCGGCCCCGAGTCCGCCGGATCGGTTCGCCCGGCCCGGGGGCCGGTCAAAACCAGATCGGCGCGCGTAGCCGCGGAGGCCTCTTCACGGAACGGACCGGCGGGAAGCAGGTCCCGCAGACGAGGCTTTTCGCCCGGGCGGGCCAAGAGGATGCGGAAGGCGCCGAAGAGGCGCGGGTCCTGGAAGCCATCGTCCGCGATGAAGACGTCGAAGGGCTCCCCGGCCTCCCCGCTCGCGAGCCGGCGCCATGCGCGCGCGCGGTCGCGCGTGGCGAAAACGCGCGCTCCCGATTCCCTTCGCAAAAGCACCGCCTCTTCCGAGGTGGCCCGCCAATCCGAATCGGGTCCCACTTCCTGAAGGACTCCGCCCTCGGCTTCGCCTTCCCGGCCTGCGGATCCGCGGGCCGCCCCCGGCCCGATCCGGTAAGCCAGCAGCGCCGGCCTAAGGCCGCGCCGGGCCAAGTCCCTGGCCAGGGCCAGAGCCAAGCTGGTCTTGCCCGCGCCGCCGGCGCGTAAGGATCCGATCACGATCAGAGGTCGATCCGGAGGCGGACCGAGGCGGGCGCGTTCGCGCATAAGCCATGCCTGATGCGCCCGGAAACCGAGACGGTACAAGGGCGTTAAGGGGAGGAGCCAGGCATGCGGCCGCCACAGACGCGCGCCCCAACTTTCCCAAACCGGGAGGGCCCGCTGGACGGCCTCCGGTCCCGGGGAAATTGAGTTTCTGGCGGCCACGTGTGATAATGGTTGGGGTTGTTCCGACGGTCTCCGCGTGGCCGGGAAATCTAGCTATTCCCGCCAACCGGCTGCCTTAAAGCGAGGACGCATGGGCTTCGAGGATAAATTGGTCCGCAAGAAACTGGAAGTGCTCCTGAAGGACAATACCCTGGTGGAGAAGTACCTGCGCGTCTTCGGGCCCCGCTTGGATATGGGAAATGTCGCCAAGCTCAAGCAGGAACAAGTCCGATCCACGGCCGCCGAAGGCGTTGCGGGGGACAAGGACGATCCCACCTTTAAGATCATGCTCAAATGCCCCATCTGCAACCAGGCGGATATCACCTGCTTCGAGCTCAAGGCCAAGAGCCTGACCAGCGCCCTCGACCGGTTCCAGGTCCCCCGCTATTCCGGAGTGAAGCCTTTCCGCAGCGTCAACTACAGCCTTTTCGCAGTGACGGTTTGCCCGTCCTGTCTCTTCGCCTCGCCCGACAAGCGCGATTTCCTGACCTTCTCCGTGCAGGCCCGGACCGAGAACAAGTCCCAACTCAGTCCCTTCGTCTTAGACGAGTTGCGCAAGCGTATTGATGAGCGCAAGAAGATCGTTTCCGCCACCGACTTCGCCGCTTTCTTCTCCCACCCCCGCTCGCCCGAGGCAAGCATCGCCAGCTATCGACTGGCCATCCACCGCGCCCTGGCGGAGGCTTCGTTGGAAACGCCGCTCGCTTGGTACAAGGCGGGAATGTACGGGCTCAAGATCGCTTTGCTGCAACGCGACACCGGCAAGGACGATACGGATATCCTGAAGGAAGCGGCCAAGTATCTGGCCAACAGTTTCCGCGCCAGCGAACTGAAGCTTCCCGACCTGGAGTGCCAATTGGTCTATACCCTGGCGGCGCTCTTCTTGCGCCTGGGCGACCAGACGCAATGCCAAAGCTACCTGGGCGTGCTGGAAAAATGGAAAGGCGAAATCGCCAAGGGGCAAAGCCCGAACCCGGATCTGACCGCCGCCCACGTCGATCGTTGGCTCGACAAGGCCAAAGAGCTATGGACGGACCGCGAGTTGCCGGACTTGTGGTCGCATTAGCGGATCCCGATGGCCAACGCTTCCGGCGCACCCCGTAACCGGCGCGCGACCCTCCCCCTTATACTCGGCCTCCTTTTATGCGCCGCGACCGCGCAGGCGCAAAACCTGAACCTGGGCGGCTTCGGGGATTACGCGGGCGGAAGCGCGGGCATCCCGGTGCTGGGCTTTCTCAAGCTGCCCGTATCGGCCCGCGGAGTGGGCATGGGCGCGGCCAGCCGCACCACCGACGAAGAGGCCACCTCGATGCTGGGCAATCCCGCATCGTTGGGGCTGGTCGGGGACTACTATTACGCCGTCTCGCATACCGATGTCCTGGGCGAGTTCCGCCATGAGGACCTGGCCTTCACCTATCCTACCGCGAGCTTTGGAAATTTCGGCGGATCGGCCAACATCCTGGCGGCCACCGAGTTCGAGGACGCCCGCGACATCGACGAGAACCGCTCCCATCCTTCGGCCTACGACGCCGCCCTGGGCCTTTCCTACGCGCGCACGCTTTGGCAGGACCGCGTAGGCGCGGGAGCGCGCCTGGACCTGATCCACAGCGAGGTGGCGGGCGCCGGAGCCAACGGGTACGCGGTCTCGATGGGCGCCCTCTTCATGTTGGTCCACGATCTAAGGCTGGCCTTCACCCTGGACAACCTCTCCCATGGGATCCGTTACGATCAGCACGCCGATGCGCCCATCGAACCCCTCCCGCTCGCCTTGGGCGTGGAACTGGGCAAGCCTCTGCTCGACGATCGCTGGTCGGCCCAGGTCGGGGCGACGCAAGGTAACGACGGCGTTACCCATTACTATGGCGGCGTGGAATGGCGCATGCTTAAATACCTGGTGGTGCGCGCGGGCTACGACGGCAGCGCCCAGGATCGCCGCCTGGGCCCATGGCCCGGCTTCGCCGCCGGATTGGGCGTGAAATACGACCGTATCACCCTCGACTACGGCTACCAGTCCATGGGACCCCTGGGCGATTACCATGCCTTCTCGCTCAGCTACTCCCGCAAATCCGATTTCCAGCCGCGCGACGAAATCTACCTGGAAAGGGCGCAGCAGAAATTCCGGAAGGGAAATTACCGCGCCGCCCTTTCCCTGGCCCGCGCCGCCATCGCGGTCAACCCTTACAACCTCAAGGCCCAGGCCCTGGCCCAACAGGCGGCCCTGGAGATCGATCGCATGGATGAGATGGCCGTAACGCTGGCCTACACCGGCAACACCGATGGCCGTTTGGCTTCGGAATGGCGCGACGGAAAACCCATGGGCGGCCTCCCGCGCCGCAAAACCAAGCTACTGGAGATGAAGGGTTCGGACGGCAAAATGCTGATCCTGGACGCGGGGGATCTCACGGCTCCGGGGGCCGGTCTGGATAAGTCCCGGTACGTGTATGGGGCCTACGCGCAAATGCCCTACGATGCGGTGAACGTGGGGGCGGCCGAGGCGCGCCTGGGGGCGGATCGCTTGGATGCGCGCCTGCCTTTCCTGGCATCGCAAAAACCCCTCGACGGCATGCATCCCCTGGTTTCCGAGAAAAGCCTGATGCTAAAGCATGGAACGGAAGTTCGCGTGCTGGGCGCGGCCTCGCCGGCCGACGTGCGCGCGGATGCGTTGGGGGGCAAGGAGTTGGAAAGCGTGGCCGATGCCGTACGCCGCCATGCGGGCGGGAACCCCGGCAACCGCATCCTGGTCCTGCTTTTGCATGCGGGCCTGCCGGAAGCGCGCGCCCTGGCGGCGAAGGTCCCCGAGCTCGACGTCATCATCCTTTCGGGCGAACCCATGGCCCTCGCGGCGCCCATACAAGCGGGCCGGACCTTACTGTGCTCCCCTGGAGCCGGAGGCACCCACGTGGGAGAACTGACTCTCCGTCTCGATAAGCGCGGGCATATCCTGACTTATCGCCACTTCCTGCTTCCCCTGGACGGCTCCGTTCCCGAGGACATGCCGTTGAAGAAGTTCCTGGAGCCGGTCACCGTGGATCCGAACAAACTCTCTTTCGACGATGCCGATGATGATTACCGCGCGCAAGTGGTGGCCTATGTAAATGCGGACGCGCCCGGCAAAGGCGGCCGGCTTTTCCTGCGCGATCTGCGCAAAGGTAACGATTACGAGGTGCCGGCGGGTGACCTCCTATGCGCGCAGCCCATCCTGGGCTATGGCAAGAACAAGGTGGCCTTCACGGGCGAGGACGCTTCGGGGGCTCGGGAAATTTACGCTTACGAACCCGGTCTGGCGCGCCTGGACACTCTCACCACCCTCGGCGGACGCGCCCGCGAGCTGCATTGGTTCCTGCGCAACAACGCCCTGCTCGCCATCTACGCCAAGGACGGCCGATCCGAATTGTACCGCATCGATCCCTGGAGCCGCGAAGTTCGCGATATGACCAAGGGCCGCTTCGGCGCGGTGACGGGCTTCGACCTGTCGCGGGCCGGCGATCGTCTCGCCCTCTGCGGCCAGGATGGGGAGTCCGCGACCTTATGGGTGACCAATCCCGATCTGGAAACCCCCGTGGCCATCGCCAGCGATAAAGGCTTCGCGGGCCCGCCCCGCTGGGATCCCACCGGCGGAAAGCTGGCCTGGCTCGCCGCCAATCCCGTCGATAGCTTGGGCGGCCAGACGCCGGGCGGGGAAACGCCGGGCGGAGAGTTGCGGGTCTTCGATTTCAAGACCAAGACCCTCATCAACGCCACCTCGCATAGCCGGGTGCGCTCTTTCGCCTGGTCCGCCGACGGCAAGCGCGTCTTTTACTCCGCCGGAGTCAACCTCGCCGACGTGAACGCCTTCCGCGTGGACTCCATGACCCTCTCCAAGCTGACCCCCGCATCCCTCGAACCGCGCAGCGAGGAGAACCCCGCGCCTAGGTTGCTCGGCGACCGGGACGGGATCCTCTTCGAGGCCGCCGCCGCGGGGGAACGCAAGCTGATGTGGATGGACCTGAAGACGAAGGAAGAGCGGGTGCTGGCGGATTCGGCGGGCTACAATTCGCTCAAGTGATTTTTGCCGCGGAAATTCGTTTCTTCATCTGGATCGGGGCTACTACCAGATTTTTCGCCTTACCACCACGGGCCCCTGGCGGCATTCGTATTCGAAGGCGAATGCCTTCTCGCGATGGGCTTCCGCCGCCTTCGCCCCCCACTGATCGCAGGAATCCGCCGAGGGGAATTTCCCGGGAGCGAACACTAGCCCTTCGGACCCGGCGCGATAGGACCCCGTCCATACGGAATCGGGCGCGGGCGGCGGCGTAGGGGCCAGGGCTTCCGTGCGCTCCCGTTGGATCATGCGCCAGCGCACCTGCCGGTAGCGTTCGAACAGCTCTCGGCTTTGCGATTCGCTGATCAATCGGGCGATGCGCCGCGCCCCCGCTTCCGTATATCCCGGGATCCGCAATTTCCCGCTGGCGTCGAATCGATCGCCGCCGGTCGAGTAATCGTCATAGCGGAAGGCATAGGCGCTATCCCCTTCCGCCTTGAGCGCCGTCAAGATCTCGGCGTCGTGGGGGTTGGCTTTGATCAGGAATTCCAGGCTGTTTTTCTCGAGGTTGAGCCGGCTTTTGCTTAAGGAATCGACTTCGAGAAATCCGTACAGGGAGCCGTACTGGTTGACGTGGGCGTCCGGGCGTGCGGTAGGGATTTGCCGCGCCTCGCAAGGCGCGCCGCAATAGGAGTCGGCGCAGGCCGAAAGGCAAAACAGCACCGCCGGGAGGGCGAGGAAGGCGCAGACGGAAAGGGCGAGGCGAAGCGCGCGGGCCGGATCGGCGGGCATTGTTCAAAAGATACACAACGAATTTTCCGCCGGCTTTTTTAGACTGGGCCAATCGCGTAAAGTCGAACCCGCTGCGATGAGGAGGCCAGCCGAGGCGCCGGCCCTTCCCCTGAAGCGCTCCCGCACGGGATAATCTCTCGAGAATGGAACAGCTTCCCCGGCCCACGGACCGTATCGCCGAACTCGACGCCCTTAGGGGCCTGGCCGCCTTGGGCGTGGTCCTGTTCCATCTCTCCCTTTTGGATCCCGCGGCCGGGCCCGGCTTCGCGGTCGGGGCCAGCGGCGTCGATCTCTTCTTCATCATCAGCGGCTTCGTCATCCTGATGACCCTGGAGCGCACCCGTGATTGGCGGGACTTCGTGGTCAGCCGGTTCTCGCGCCTCTACCCCGCCTATTGGGCTTGCGTGACCTTGGCCGCCTTGGCCGCGTTGCCCCGCATGGGGGCGGAAAAGCTCGCCGGGGACTTTGCCGCCAATCTCACCATGTTCCAACTGTACCTGGGAGCCCCCGATCTGGATGGATCGTACTGGACCCTTTCCATCGAAATGCTTTTCTACCTGCTGATGCTGGGCGTTTACGTAGCTGGCCGGCTGGAATCCTTGGAATTGCTGGGGGCCGCATGCCTGGCGCTGCTCTTCGGCTACGATTCCGCGATCTGCAAAGGCCATTTGCCCGGGCTTTACGCCTTCCTCGGCCTCTGGGTCCCCATCGTCCACCATCTTCCCTTGTTCTTGGCGGGCATCGTGTTCTACCGCATCAAAACCCGGGGCGGCGCCGCGTGGCGCTACGCTCTGCTCGTCGCTTGCTATGTCTGCCAAAGCCGGCTCTATTGGGATGGCGGGGTTATCCGCTTTTATCTCGGGCCGCAAGCCTATCAAGCCGCTATCGCGGCTTACTTCGTCCTCTTCTTCTTGCAGGTCCGCGGGCGGCTGGGATTCCTGGCCAATCCCGTCACCCTTTGGCTGGGCCGGATTTCCTACTGCCTCTACCTTTGCCATCAGAGCTTGGCGCGCGATTGGCTGGTTCCGCATTTCCGATCCCATTGGGGATGGGGCTTTTGGCCGGCCTCCGCGCTCGCCCTCGTCTTCGTGTTAGCCTTGGCGGACGCGCTTTCCCGCTACGTGGAACGGCCCTCGCTGCGTTGGATCCGCGCGCGGTACGCGCGCAGGGACGCCGTCGGCTATCGTCCCACTGCCTGATTGAACCAGCGCACCAGTTCGAACTTTTGCCCGTCGTCCATAGGCTGGAAACGTACGCCCACGCCGCGCAGGCCGGGCTCATCCACCACCCAGATGACTTGGGCGTAGATGCCGTTGAGCTTCGGGTTGTAATAGCTATGCAGCAGGACCACGTCCATCTCCCGCAGGCCGGCGACCTCTCCCAGAAAACATCCTCCCAGGTTCACGTTGAGGATATTGGAATCGAAGGCGTGGCCGTTCTGGAGGGTCACTTTTACGGTGACCGCCACCGGCCATCGCGCGGAGCTTCTGCGTTCTTCGGACATGTCGGGGACCTCGCCTCATCATCATAGCCCAAGGCGAAGGGCCCGATCACGGAAAATTTCGGTTAGGTATTTCTCAAAGAAAAAAGCCCCTTCCGGCGTTCAGCCGGCGGGGCCCTATTACAACTCAGCGATCAGGTCACGGCCGGGTTACGGCCGAACAAGTTCGCGACGCCGGGAAGACCGGGCGCCGTAACCATCAAGGTTGGAGCAATCAACCCTCGGCGGCGGCTTGGGCCGCCCGTTCCTGCTTCGTCTTGCAATCGATGCACATCTTGGCCGTGGGCACCGCTTCCAGGCGGGGCTTGGGAATCAGCTTGCCGCACTTCTTGCAAACGCCGAAGGTGCCGTTCCGGACTCTATCGAGCGCTTCCTCGATGTAGAACAGGTACTTGCCTTCGCGGCTGGCCATGTGGAAAGCCTGCTCGCGGTCCTGGGTTTCGGTGGCGTGGTCGGCCAAATGGTAGGCATGGCTGGAGAGATCGCCGGCGCCTTCCTTGGACGACAAACGCATGGTATTGTCCTCCAGGTAGCCGAGCTCCTGGATCAGGGTTTCCTTCTTCTCATTGAGCAGGTTCTCGAAGAATTTCAGCTCGGGCTTGCTCATGCGCGCGCGCGGCGCGGCAGGGCCCTCTTCCGCAGCGGGCTTGGCGGCTGCCACCGGGGCCGCCTTGGGCTTTTCCCGCGGGGCTTCCTTAGCCGTTTCCTTCGCGGGGGCGGCTTTGCTCGGGGTTTCCTTACCGGCGGTCTTCTTCATGCGATCCTTTCCCACCGGACCCCTTTCGGAGCGGTGGATCGATTCAATCTAAACTTTTTTCGATACTGAAAATACGGCGATTTCTCCGTTCACGTCCAGCGAATTATCCTGCCCCTCCCGCACCGCATCGGAAAACCGCAAGTCATCGGCTAAAACTTCGGCCGTAATATAGGCAAAATGCGTTTCCAAAGCCTCGCGGAAAAGCTTCGATCCCGTCTTCACTTCGAGCGTTACGGTATCGGTTACTTCCAGCCCGCCGTCCTTGCGGAGGTTCTGAATCTTACTCACGCTTTCGCGCGCCAGCATCTCCAGGCGCAAATCGTGGCCGATGGCGGTGTCCAAAGCCACGGTCAAATCCGGGCTGGCTTCCACCACCAGGCCCTCCCGGGTCTCGCGCACCACCAGGATATCCTCCGTCAAAAGCTCGCCTTCTTCCATCTTCAGGGGCACGCCCGAAAGCACCGATTTTATCTCATCATGGGTGAGCTTCGCAATCTTTTCCGCCACCGGTTTCATGGCTTTTCCGAGGCGCGCCCCCAAGCTCTTGAAATTGGCCTTTGCCTTATAGGTGACGAGGGAACTTTCATCCCGGGAGACCTGGACCGCCTTCACGTTCAGCTCTTCGCGGATCAGGTCCTCCATATCCAGGATCTCCCGTTCCTGGGCCTCATTGCGCACCACCACGATGAGCTGGCGCAAGGGTTGGCGGTTCTTGATATTGTGCTGGGAGCGTAAGGACCGGCCCAGATTCACCGCCTGCCGCACGCGGGCCATCTTGGCGTTGAGCGCCTCGTCGAACAGCGTTCCGTCGAAGACGGGAAAGTCGCATAAATGAACCGAAACGGGTGCACCGGAACCGCCTAGTTCGCGGACCAGGACTTGGTAAATCTCTTCGGCCAGGAAGGGCAGGAAGGGAGCCAGGACCTTGGAGAAGTCCACCAGCACCCGGTATAGGGTTGCATAGGCCTGGTTCTTATCCTGGTCGTTATCGCTCTTCCAGAAACGGCGCCGCGAGCGGCGGATATACCAGTTGGTCAGGTCGTCGATGAACTCCACGACGGCAGGAACCACGTTATAGAGCCGGTAGGCGTCCATCTCGGTTTGGATCTTGCGCAACAACTGCTGCAAGTCGGAGAGGATCCACCGATCCAATTCGTTCGCGGAGCGCGGGCCGCCCTTGGCGGCCGTGGCCTGCCCCGGGCGCCAGGTCAGCTGGCCCTTGGCGACATCGGCGTTGGCGTAGGTGGTGAACAGGGACAAGGCGTTCCACAGCGGCAACAGGACCGCGCGCACGATGTTCTTGACCCCGATCTCGCTGAAGTTGAGCTCTTCCGCTTTCACCGCGGCCGAATCGATCATGAACATGCGGATGGCATCGGCGCCGGTGCGTTCGATCAGATCGTTGGGATCGGGATAATTGCGCAGCCGCTTGGACATCTTCTGGCCGTCTTCGGCCAGGATGATCCCGTTCACGATCACGTTCTTGAAGGCGGGCTTCTGGAACAGGGCCGCGCCCAGCACGGTCAAGGTATAGAACCAGCCGCGCGTCTGATCGAGGCCCTCGGCGATGAAGTCCGGCGGAAAATGGGCGTCGAAGCTGTCCGCGCCTTCGAAGGGATGATGGCGCTGGGCGTAGGGCATGGACCCGGATTCGAACCAGCAGTCGAGGACTTCGGGCGTGCGCCGGTATTCCTTGCCCTGCGGGTCGAAGGTCTTCTTGTCCTGGGTGCGGATCACCAGCTTGTCGACCACGTGCTTGTGCAGATCGTCCGCCAGGACGCCGGTGAGGGCGCGCAGCTCTTCCACGCTGCCCACGCAGAGCATCTCGCCGTCCTCGGCGATCCAGATGGGGATGCACGTGCCCCAGAAGCGGTTGCGAGACAGGTTCCAATCGCGGGCGCCTTCCAGCCATTTCCCGAAGCGCCCGGTCTTGATATGATCGGGCACCCAGTTGATCTGGCGGTTGCAATGGATCATCCAGTCCTTGAGGGACTTGGTTTCCCCCTCCGCGGAGGTGATCGGCTTGTCCAGCGCCAAGAACCAATTTTTCTGGGCGCGATACAAAAGCGGCACGTCGGTGCGCCAGCAGTGCGGATAGCTGTGGACCAAGGTCTCATGCTTGAAGACGCGTTCCTGGCTCTTCAGATGATGCAGGATGAGCTTGTCCGCGTCCTTGGCCCCGATGCCGGTCCATTCGGGAACGAGGTGGGTGAACTTGCCGTCGGCATCGAGGGGATCGAAAAGCCCCAGGCCTTCCTTCTGCCCCAGCTGGAAGTCCTCTTCGCCGAAGGAAGGGGCGATGTGCACGGCCCCGGCCCCGTCTTCCGCGCTCACGAAATCGGCCATCAGGATGGTGTACTGCTTTTCCGTCATGTAAGGCATGTACTGGAAGAGCGGCTTATAGCGCCGGCCCGCGAAGGCGGATCCTTTGCGCGTCTCCAGCACCTCGGCGATGGGGCCGTCCTTCTTCGCGCTCGCCTCGGGAAAGTAAGCCAGGCGCCGCGCTTCGGCCACCCAGTACTTCTTGCCTTCGAAGCGGACCAGGGTATAGTCGAGATCGGGATGCAGGGCGATGGCCATGTTGGACGGCAGGGTCCAGGGCGTGGTCGTCCACACCAACAACAATTCCTCGCCGTCCGGTTCGGCCTTTCCGTGTACCGTTTCCAAGGGAAACGTCAAGGTTACGGAGGGATCCTGCCGATCGCGGTAGGCCTGGTTGACCTCGAAATTGGAAAGCGAGGTGGCTAGGGCCGGCGAATACGGCTGGATGCGATAGCCTTGGTAGATGAGGCCCTTATCGAAGCACTGCTTGAAGACCCACCAGACCGACTCCATGAACGAGCGGTCCATGGTCTTGTATTCATTCTCGAAGTCGACCCAGCGGCCCATGCGCGCCACGGTCTTGCGCCACTCCTGCGCGTAGGTGAGGACTTTCGCGCGGCAGGCCTCGTTGAACTTGTCCACCCCGAAGTGGAGGATGTCCTTCACGGTGTGCAGGGAGAGCTGGTCCTGGATCAGGTTCTCGATGGGCAGACCATGGCAGTCCCAACCGAAGCGCCGTTCCACGCGGTAACCCTTCATGGTCCAATAACGGGGAACGATATCCTTGATGGTGCCGGCCAAGAGATGCCCGTAATGGGGTAGGCCGGTCGCGAAAGGCGGCCCGTCGTTGAACACGAAAGGCTTCTCCGCGGGACGGTTCGCGACGCTTTTCCGGAAGCTCTGGTCCGCTTCCCAAAGCTTGAGGATGCGTTCTTCCATCGCGGGAAAGGACTGGCTCTTATCGGGGTTCCGGAACATGGGGTCTCTGTGGCGAAAGGGGAGTCAATTTAGCAATAAGCGGCGGGAAAGTCTTTCAGGAAAGGGCGTTTGGGGCCGGTTGGTAGCCGTCAGGATACCGATTCCCGGGAAAGAAGTTCCATATGGCATCAATTTCCGGCGCTCCCGTGCCGCTCCGCAGAGGCGGCCGCGTGGCCCGGCTGAGGCCGCGCCGGGGCCAGGGCCTCAGGCTTCCGCCGCCAGGGCCCGCACTAGTTGCGCCAAAACGGGCTCCGCCTCCGCGGCCACGCGCATGATGGAGGGAATGTCGATGGGTTTGAGATCATCCGGATCGCATGCATCGGTAATGAGGCTGATGGCCGCGACCTTAAGGCCGGCATGCACTGCGGCGATCACCTCGGGAACGGTGGACATGCCCACCGCATCCGCGCCCAACACCCGCAGCATGCGGTATTCGGCCGCGGTTTCCAGGCAGGGCCCGCTCATGCATGCGTAGACCCCGCTTCGGAGCCGCAGGCCCAGCCTCGCGCCCGCGTCCATCAGCTTGCGGCGCAGGATCCGATCGTAGGGTTCGCTCATGTCCGGAAAGCGCGGGCCTAGGGCCTCGTGGTTCGGTCCGATAAGCGGATTGGCCCCCAACAGGTTGATATGATCGGTTATGACCATGAGATCGCCCGGGTGGTAACCGGCGTTCACTCCCCCCGCGATATTGGTAATGATGAGGGTTTTCGCCCCCAGGGCCCGCAGCACTCGCACGGGAAAGGCGATGTCTTCCATGGAATGCCCTTCGTAGTAATGGAAGCGGCCTTGAAGCATGGCCACGCTACGGCCTTCCAGCCGGCCGGTGATCCAGCGGCCCGCGTGGCTGTCCACCGTGGGATGCGCGAAATGGGGGATGTCCGGGTAGGCGATGTCGGCTTCAGCCTCAAGATGCCCGGCCAGCGGACCCAACCCCGTTCCCAGGATGATGCCGATTTCCGGTTTTCGCGGGGCGCGGTCCGCGATGTAGTTCCGCGCCGAATCGATCTTTTCCAGCAACCCCGCCATAACCCCTTTTCCTTCCGGCCCCATCCTCGCCGACCTTGCAGGGCCGGGGCCGGAGGGAAGGCTAGCAAACCCCAGGCGGAATGCGTTTAGCGCGCCGCCTGTCTTGCCGGAAGGGCTCGGATCAGACCCGGCGGCGCAGGCGCCGGAGTTCTTTTTCCAGATCGCGCACTTGGCCCTTAATGGCCAGCAGGCGATCAATCACCGGCGTAAAACGCTGGCCGCGCTTGGCCCGGGGGTCGTCCTTGCCCGTGAGCCAATTCCTCAGCGCGATATAACTCACCTTGAATTGGCGTTGGGCGGCGGCAATGCCCCCGCGCCCGTGCTTATTGTCGTAGTCCTGGACATATCGCAGGACGCGCTTCTTCTGATCCGTCGTGTAACGGTTGCCGGTGAATCCCTTCACTTGCCTCATGGGTGATCCGATTGCGATTGTGTTCTGCATGTCTGGCCCTTCCTGCATCGGCCCTAGGCCGGGTGGGATATAAGACCAGACCAAACAAATTAATGGGAATGGGCTACGCAAGTTTTTTTTACATCGGTTTAAGGCCGCCCTCAGGTTAACTTTCAAGTGCGTCGGTTGTAGTGGGTCGCGCGGCGGACCCGCTGGCAGGCCCGGAAGGAGTCCCATGTCCCGCATCCCGTTCCTCCTACTGATGGCGTCCCTTTCCCTCGCCGACGCGGCCGATCGCTACGAAGCCGAGCAGGCCATGGTCGATTCCAACATCGTCCAAAAAACCGCCGACGCGGCCGCCTCCGGCGGGTACTACGTGAATATGAAAGACGGCGCGCTTGCCTTCAAAGTAACCGTCGCAACCGCCGGTTTCTTTACCCTGTGGGCCACCTATTCCCAGCCCTACGATAGCGCCGGCAAGATCCAGAACCTGGCGGTGAACGGCGTAGCCCGCGGCCAGATGGCTTTTCCCTACGTCACCACCTTCACCAAGCTCAAGGCCTCTTCCAAAATCAAGCTGGAGGCGGGCCTGAATACCATCGAGATCCAGAAATCGTGGGGTTGGATGAACATCGACTTCGTCGAAATCACCCCCTACCAGGCCACGCCTTTTAATGTGGCCCCGTCCCTGGTGAATCCCAAAGCCTCCGTGAATGCCCGCAAGGTCTACGCCTTCCTGCGGGAGAATTTCCAGAAGAAGGCGGTAAGCGGATTCATGACCAATACGGTCATGGCCAACGACGGGAAGTACACGCCCAATACGGTCGAGACCCAAACCGAAGCCGCCTGGATCAAAGCCGCCTCCGGCAAGCTGCCGGCCCTGATGGGAGTGGACCTGATGCATAGCACCGGCCTCAATTCGGAAGGGGAATGGTACCAGGGTTATACGAAAGCCACCTTGGCCCTGGCAGAGGAGATGTTCAACAAAGGCGGCATCCCCACCTATACCTGGCATTGGAAGGATCCGAGCAAGACGGTGGAAACCTTCTATTCCCCATCATCGGGCAATACCCCCAATACCTCCTTCGATCTGGCCAAGGCCTGCGCCGATTCCGCCTGCGCGAGCTGGAACACCTCCAGCGCCGAATACCAGGCCATCATCCGCGATCTCGATATCACCGCGGGGAACCTGAAAATCCTGGCCGATAAGGGCGTGCCGGTGCTTTGGCGGCCCTTGCACGAGTCCTCCGGACGGTGGTTTTGGTGGGGCTATAAGGGGCCCAAGGCCTGCAAGGCCCTGTACAAGCTGATGTTCGATCGCTTCACCAATTTAAATGGTCTCGATAACCTGATCTGGGTATGGGTCACCGACGAAGCCGCGGACGCGGGCGATTGGTACCCGGGGGACGCCTATGTCGATATCGTGGGTCGGGACTATTACTACTATCCGCGCATCGCCAACCACGGCTCCCTGGTGGCCTCCTTCGAAAAGGTGAAAGATCTGTTCGGCGGTACCAAGTTGATCGCCTTGACCGAGAACGGTTCCATCCCGCACCCCGACAGCATGGCGGCCGACGGCGCGGGTTGGTCGTACTTCATGCCCTGGTACGGGGACTACACCATGGACGGCTGGGCCCATGACAATACCGCGGCGGATTGGAATTCGATCTTGAACAATCCCTACGTGCTCACCTTGGATAAGATGCCGGGATGGGACAACGTCATCGTGGGCCTGGGCGGCGAGAGATCCACGGGCGAACCCTTGGGCGGCGGTTCTACGGCGGCATTCCGGACCGGGCCCGGCTGGTTGGAGCTGTCGATCCCCGAAGCCGGGATGGCCGCGATGGCGGAACTCTTCGATGCGCGCGGCCGACGTACGGCCATCCTTCGCGCGCTGCCGGGCTCGGCGCCGGATGCCCGCCGCTTCAGCCTGGACGGCGTTCCGAACGGGGTCTATCAGGCCCGGGCCAGCCTCGGGAATGGGGAGGTCTATGCGACGCGGGTGACGATAGTTTCGCCATAGAGGTGCGATTGTTTCGCCATGGAGGTAGGCCAGTCCCGCCATGAACGAGTATCTTCGTCTGAAGCATGTCCGCACTTCCGGAACCCCGCCCGTCCCCTTCGCGTTCCTCCGAGCGGGGCAAGGTCCAGCGCGAGCTCGCCGCTCTCCTGGCCGACATCGCGGAGGCCCGCGCCGATTTGGGCCGGCAAGCCGAATTCCTGCGCTCCCTCCATCATCGCCTCGATAGGGATTTGCGGCCGTGGGAAACCAAGCTCGTGGCCTCCCGCCGCGAGACCCTACGCATCCTGGGGCGGCAGTACCGCGCAGGCTGGCTCCCGCGCCGGGACGGCGAACGCCTGCGCGAAGCCTTACGCGGCCTGGCGGATGAACTAGAAGCCGGCTTCGGCTTGGACCTTTCCGCGGAGCGCCGGGAATTCCTCGATCAGATCGGGATGAGCTCTGCGCATGGGGCGACCCGGTGCCAGAGGGAGCGGGAAAGCCGTGAGGCTCGCTTGGAGGCTTTGCGGCAAGCGATCGGCAATGAGGACGGACCGAGGAAAGCCGCCGAGCGGGAAAAGCGGGCGCGGATGGATACGCTGCGAAAGGCGTTGCAGGACAAGAGCGAAGGGACACGGGCCGCGCCGGCGGAAGCGCAGAAGGAGCCCACCATCGCTGGCGATCTCCGGGCCCTGTATTTGCTTTTAGCCCGCGCCCTGCATCCCGACAAAGAGGCGGACCCCGCGCGGCGCGAAGCGAAGACGGCGTGGATGCAAAAAGTCACGGCGGCCTACGGAGCGCGGGATCTGGCCAAGCTATTGGACATCCTGGCCCAGGATCCGCTCGGTTCGGTGGGACCTTACCTTTCGGCGGCCCCCGTGGCGGTGGTCAAGGGATTCGCGAAAAGGTTGCGGCGGGAACTGGCCGTGCTGCGGGCCAAGGCGGAGACGGGCCGCAGCGGGGTGCATGCCTCGCTGCGCCGCTTCCTGGGCGCGCAGGGAATCAATGAAGGCGAGGTGAAGCGCTACGCCGCGGAGTTGAAGAAAGAGGTGCGCTTCGTGAAGGAGCGTAACGAATGGTATCGTGAGCGGTCGGGGGTGGAGGAGATGCTCAAGGCGATGGGCGGGGATTGGCGAGGGTATTTGTAAGCGGGCGTATCCCCGACCGGAAGGAAGGCGTAGCATCCCATAGCCGATTTCGACCCAGGGCATTGAAGAAGCGCTCCGCCTCGGAAGGTTTTCCGGAAAGCGATCCCAGCGGAGGCTTGGGCCGGATGGAAATAGGGTTGAGCAAGGACGCCGACAATTGCCCGGTTCCCAGGGTGGCCCTGCCGCCGGTCGCCTCCCAGAAATTGCATTCGCCCGTTCCATCGTCCCTGGGGCGGCAAAAACGTTCCGCGTCGCGATCGATGGCAGACCAAGCCGAATCCGATAACGGCTTATCGGAGAGCACCACGATCAGGAGCCGGAAATCCTTTTGCGCCGTGGCATAGCCTGGGGAGCGGGGGCCCAGCTCGGATAAGATGCGGGCCGAATCGTAGCGAATGCGGGTATCCGCTTCCCAGGTAAAACTGGAATCGTTAAAGGCGGTGATGTCCCGGAATACGTCAAAGGGGGTGACCTGGCCCGCCGGCAAAAAGCCCGCGAGGTAGAGTTCCATCTGCGAGTAGGGTTTGGAATTGCCCCCATTGGAGTAGGGCCCGAACGCATCGGCCTGATACCGTTTGGGATTCCCTCCCACGTTTTCCTTCAGCGTGCTTTGCTTGAAACCGCCCAACTGCCCCGGCACGTTTCCTCCCGTGAAGCCCCAGTGGGGACGATAATCCGCATAGGCCGTACCGCCGGCGTTACCGTCCGGCCCGTAGGCCCCGGCCTGGATCCCGTAATTCCCCCAGGTATGCATCAGCTCATGCAGGGATGGCCCATAGGCCAAATCGTCGAGCTCGGCCAAAGCCATCACCGACTTCAAGCGCCCCGCGGATCCGTAATCCTTTGTCCTATCGAATGCGCCTAGCCCCAAGCCGATCGTGGCGTTCGCGATGGGGATGAGCTTTCCGTAATACGGGAGGCCGGCCGGGATGACCGGCTCGTCCAGGATCAGGAAAATGAAATCGAAATCGTCCCGGAAAGTCCGATAGAGCTCCTGCACCAAGGCGGGGCATTTCGCCCCATCGCTGAACCCGTCGTTGGCCTTCCAATCCGCGTATTCCGCCGGGCTCATCAAAAGGGAAGCCACGCGTTGGTTGGGATGGATGGAAATCGGATGGGTTTGGGCCGCGGCCGCTTCCGGGAAAAGGAGAGCGGCAAGAGCGCCGGCAACCGCGGTCGAGATGGCGGCGGAGATCGCCGCCTTGGCCATCACCAACCTCGGTAACACAGGCGCTACCCTTCCGGACCGTGGCATCCCGTCTTGGTGGGAATCGGGGTCCCCGCCGTTCTATCCGGTTCCCAGATCTTGCCACTTCCGTTCGCATGCCATCGGACAAAGGCCGTAATTGGAAACCAATTGTCCACGCCCTCGCGTGACACTCTTCACAATTGGCCCATTAAGGCCGCTCCGAAGCCTGGCCCGACTTTTGATCGGATCCATGCTGTCCGGCTGCAACCGCGAGAGGTCCGATGAAAACGATCACCATCCCCGCCGAACCCGAAGCGATCACCATCGACCCCGCGCGCACCGCCTTGGTTATCATCGACATGCAGCGCGATTTCCTGGAGCCGGGCGGCTTCGGCGAGACGCTCGGCAACGATGTCTCCCTCCTCCAGCGCGCCGTGGGGCCCATCCGCGATCTGCTCGAAAGCGCGCGGGCCATGAGGTTATTGATCATCCACACCCGCGAAGGCCATCTTCCCGATCTGAGCGACGCCCCCAAAGCCAAGATCGAACGCGGCGCCCCCAGCTTGCGCATCGGATCGCCCGGGCCCATGGGCCGCATCCTGATCCGCGGCGAAAAGGGGCATGCCATCATCGACGAACTAAAACCGTTGCCGGGCGAATACATCATCGATAAGCCGGGGAAAGGGGCGTTCTACGCGACCGGCCTCGGGACCTTGCTTAACGCCGAGAGGATCGAAAACCTCATCGTCTGCGGGGTGACGACGGAAGTGTGCGTGCACACGACGGTCCGCGAAGCGAACGATCGCGGCTACAAGTGCATCGTGCCCGGCGATTGTTGCGCCTCGTACTTCCCGGAATTCCATGAGGCCGGGTTGAAGATGATCAAGGCCCAGGGAGGCATTTTCGGTTGGGTTACCGAATCGTCCCGCGTGCTGGCGGCCTTAGGGAAAACGCGACAGGAGGCAGTACTATCATGACAAACGCATCTTCCTACTTCAAACCCAAGCTCTGGGTCCCCGGCGATTGGAACGCCCTGTTCGGTTTCGGAACCAATATCCTGGTCAATCTGCTCACGCTCAGCGGCCTGCTGATCTACGTGCTGCAAATGCCGAAGGAGTTGGTCTTCGGGCGCATCCTCCCGGCTTGCGGAATGATGATGTGCCTGAGCACGGTATACTATGCCTGGCTCGCTTACCGCTTGGCGAAAAAAACCGGCCGCTCGGACGTATGCGCGCTTCCCTCCGGGATCAGCGTTCCCCACATGTTCATCGTCACCTTGGTGATCATGTTGCCGGTCAAGCTCGCGACCGGCGACCCCGTGAAAGGCTGGCAGGCCGGGCTGGTCTGGGTTTTCGTGCAGAGCTTCATCCTAATGGGCGGCGGCTACCTGGCGCCCCTGGTCCGCAAGATCACCCCCAAGGCCGCCCTGCTGGGGGCCTTGGCCGGGGTGGCCATCACCTTCATCTCCATGAAGCCTGCGCTGGAAATGTTCATGACCCCCATGGTCGGCGTGGTCAGCTTCGCCATCATCCTGGTCAGCTGGTTCGGCGGGGTGAAATACGGCGGCATCCCCGCGGGTCTGGTCGCCATCGCGGCCGGAACCTTGGTGGCATGGGGGTCCAACCTGTTCGGCCTCCACTTCGGGGGCATGAACGCGGAGGCCCTCAAGGCTTCCTTCGGCACCTTCGGCTTCGCCGTGCCGCATCCGCAACTCGGCCTCATCCTGGGCGGCCTGCATTGGTCCTTCCTGAAAACCATCCTGGTCACCGCCATCCCTTTCGGCATCTACGATCTGGTCGAGGCCATGGACAACGTGGTCAGCGCCTCGGCGGCCGGGGACGAGTACCCCACCACGCGCGTGCTCACCGCCGACGGGGTCATCAGCCTCATCGGCTGCTTGATGGGCAACCCTTACATTAACGCCGTCTATATCGGGCATCCCGGCTGGAAGGCCATGGGCGGCCGTATCGGCTACTCCGCGGCCACCGGGGTCATGGTCATCGCCCTCTCGTGGTTCGGGATCATCTCGCTCATGACGGCGGTCGTTCCCGTCGTCGCCATCTCGCCCATCCTGCTCTACATCGGCATGCTGATCGGATCGCAAGCGTTCCAGGAAAGCCCGCATCGCCATGCGCCGGCCATCATCGTGGCGATCGTGCCTTCGCTGGCGGCCTGGGCCAAATTGCAGATCGACAACTCCCTCGGCGCCGTTTCCGGCATCCACCAAATCACCGCGGAAATGATCGCCTCCATGAAACAGGTGGGGATCATGTACCAAGGGCTTTCCATCCTGGGCGGAGGCTCCATCCTCGCCGGCATCGTGCTGGGCGCGGCGACCATCTATATCATCGATCGCAAGTTCATGAAGGCGGCCGGATTCGCGGCGGCGGGATCGGTATTGACCTTCTTCGGGCTGATGCACGGGGAAGAGGTCGGCCTCTTCGAGAACCCATGGGTGGTCTGCGCCTACCTGGTGGTGGCGGCGGTGCTCTACGCTTGCGGCCGCTTCTCCAAGGATCCCGTAATGGGGGCGGAAGCGGCGGAGGCGTCCGAATTGGAGCCCCTGACCGAGGATGCGAAGCTCGCGCCCGCGGCGGGGGCCGTGGCTTAACGGCCGCGGCCGGGAACAGAGACCCCGCGGCCTCGTTCACGGCAGCCTCATTCCAGCAAGGAGCGAACGAAGCTCTGGTCCCCCACGCGGATGAAGAAGATCCCGCGGCCTAACCCCGTGGGGAGTTCATAGACCCCGTCCCCGATCCGGCGCAGGGACATGCGCCGGCCATCGTGGGAAATCAGGCTGACCGCCGCGGAGGCTTTCCCGGGCCCGGCGGCGATTTCCAAGCGGCGGCCTTGCAGGCGGACGGCGTATCCCGCGCGGGCCGCAACCTGCGGGCGGATGGCTCCCGGCCCCGGCAGTGGCGGCATCGCAAGGATCCATTTTTCGAGCAGGGCGATGGCGGCGGGATTGACCTCGAAGGTGGCGTAAGGGGGCATTTGGTCGCTACCGCCAAAGTCGTCGGGAGCCGTATTGCGCGTTTTCTGGCGTTGCAGCAGAACCGATTTCGAAGGATACCCGGCGATGATCAGTTTCGCGTCGATGACGAGCGAATCCTGGTGTAGGGGGTTATTGACGTTATCGGTCAGGGGCCAGAATTCCGGGGCGTTCGCATTGACGCCGTGATCCCAGCCCACCCAATGGTCCCGGAACTCCATCTGGGGCTTCATATCGAAGAAGTCATAGTTGAAGGAGGTACTGTTGTAAGCGCCCAGCATGCCCCCGCGGGTGCCGTGGCAGCCGGAACAGTTGGCGCCGATGTAGGAACGGGCGCGCACGTCCAGGCTGAGAAATTTGTCGCTGGTGAAAGCGCTGTCCTCGAGGCCGCGCCAATGGGGGGCCGCGTCCCACGTCGAAGGCCTGGCGCCGCTCAGGACGCCTTGGGAAATCAACCAATCCAATTGGTTCATGGCGGGGGCCGCGGAGGCGGGGCGGTTGAGCTGGGCGGTGAAGAACCCGAGCACCGAGCGCCCGTGGACGGTATCCGATTGGTTGGACAAGTGGCATCGATCGCAGACGTAACGGCTCGGGAACGACCATTTCTTCATGCGCGCGGCCTGTTTAAGCCCATCCGGGTAAAAGCGGATCTGGTCATCGCTGCCGCCGATCGGCAGCAAACGCGCCTCCTTCTGGTTCCCGTCCCACTTGTAGCTATACCCATACCACTTGTCCGTCAGGGTAATGCGCCCGTCGGTCGAATCCCAGATTTGCTTCTTCAGGTAAAGGATGCGCGTTTCCCATAGGACCCGGGTATTCGTATCCCCCGGCACCGTATCGATGGCGAACTCCTTGACGAACACGGTGCTGTCGGGATAGGTCCAATAATCGTCATCGACCCGGAAGCCGATGGTTTTGCCCGGCTTCACGATGACCCAACGCTTCTTCTTGGCGTCGTCGCTCCAAAGCGGCGTGTTGACCTCGTAGTATTTGGCTTGATCGATCAGCGCCGCGTTCTTTCCCGGCGCGCCCGGGTACAGCCCCATCGCCGTGAGGGTCTTGGGGATGGTGGCCGTGTCTTCGGGATCCCAATAATGGAAGCCGGAGGGAAGCGCGGCGACCGCGGCACGGGCGGCCAAGGACATGACGGCAGCCAGGATAATGAGGGCCCGGAGAGCGGGGGCGACTGGGTTGTTTGCGGACATGGAGAGCTCCTTTTATGGTAGTCGGGCGATGTCCTGGTTGCGAGGACAAGTATCACCGATTCTACCCTGAAAGGAACCCATGGAAGCATAGGGCCCGGCAGGTAGCGCTCCCTCGCGGAGAGCGCGCCCACCCGGGCCCGCGTTACGGCTTCGCTGGAGGACGGGCCGTCACGAATACGTAATCGGAGAACACGCTCTCCTCGTTGCTCCTCGAGAAAACGACCACCCGGTAGCGGAAACGGTAGGCGGTGGTATCGTCGATGGGGAACTGGCCGCCGTAGGCATTCATGGGATCGACATTCCGCGGGAACCCGAACGGATCCGGCCGCGGATTCGCGCTGTAAACGGTGTCCACGAAGACCGAGTCCCCATACACCATCGCCAGGGCGTTTCCGCTTTGCACCACCGAAGTAGTAGGCTCGCGGAACACGCCGTACGCCATGAAGTTGGCATACTGCACCGGCTTCCAGGACAATCGGATCGAGCCATCGGCCAAGGCCTCGGCTTGGAGGCCGGTAACCATGGGAACTCCCAGGAAGAAGGGCTCCAAGGTCTGCGCCATAGTGTCCTCGTGGCCGGAGCGGATCCGGAACGCCTGGAACAGCGGAGTATATCCCTGAAGAGCCAACCTTAGGCGGTACTTCCCTTCTGCCAGATCCTCCAAGCGGAAGTATCCGTCGGCGTCCACGTTGACATAGATTTCCGTACCCATGACCTGGACCAGGGCCTGGCGGGGATCATCGCTGGGCTGGAGCACGATGCGTCCCACCAGGCTTCCCGGGTCGCGCAAGGTGTCCGTCCCCACGTCCAGCCCGCTCCCGTTCACGAAGACCGAATCGCGCAACGCGCGTTGATCCGACTCCTTCGCCAACACGTTGTAACGCCCTGGAGCGACTTCCGGGAACGCGTAGTCCCCATGCTCATCGGTGCGGACGGAGTTGATCGGCAATTGCCCTATGCCCGGCAGGGCATCGACATCATAGATCGCCACTACCGCTCCCGCGGCGGGTTTCCCGTTTACATCGACCATCTTACCGCGCAATTCATTGGGGATTTCCGATCCGGTTTGGCAGCCTCCGATTAAGGCGGCGCAGAAAGCGCCCGCGGCCAGGATGGGAAGGGCCAATTCGCAAAACTTATTCGCCATGATTCACCTCAAGAGTGCGGGAAAGGGGGAAGATCTGGAAGTTGCATTGATAGACGCGGTCGCGGGCGGCATCGCGTTCGGACATCGCCAGCAGCCGCTTGCGCAGGGCGGCGATTTCCTCGCCCGCCTTGCGGAAGCTTTCGGGGGAAAAGGACAATGTGAGGGTCGAGAAGTCCCGCTCCCGATGATCATAGGCCTCGATGGCCGGCAAGGCCAGCTCCAGGAAGGCGCGCTGGATGCGGGCCCAATGGAGGGATTTGAGGCTGGAATCCTTGACCAACACTTCGGCCTGGGGGACCCAACGCCCCGTCGGCGACTTCCGGATGAGGCCCAGCTTGGCAAGCAAGAGTATGCTCTTGCGCGTTTGCGTGGCGGTCAAGGGCGGGTTGAGCAATTTCCCGAGGGCCTCGAAGTCGCCGCGGAAGTCGTACAGGGCCAGCACCTCCCGGAAGGCGGAATGGTACCAGGCCGAGTAGAATTCGAATTGGTCGAGGCCTACGGCGCGGCTGCGCAGGCCGCGCGCCGACATCATACGGAGCAGCGCGTCGGACTTGTCCTTTAGGGTCTCGGCCTGATCAAGCTCGACCAGCATCCGGAAATAAGCCGCTTCGCCCGGCTTCAGGCCGAACACGGAAGCCAGGCGGGCCACGTACTTGGGCTTCAGGCCCATGCGGTTTTCGGTCACGTCGGAAAACCAGCCCGCGGAGCGCGCGCCGATGCGGCCATTGATGAAGCGATGCGAAAAGCGGGCATCGGAAGCCTTACGGCGCAGATAGGCTTCACGCAAGAAGGCGCGGAAATCGGTGTAGGTGTAAATGTCGGTGGTAGAGGGGTCCATACCTTGGAAAATACCTCCCGGACCCTCCGCCGCCGCCGCCGCTCTGGCAAATTCCGTTCTGGTTTCCAGAGCGGTTGGCCAGGGACCCCTTATCCTGGTTCACATCCACCCATCGGCCCATTTTTTTAATCAGGACGTAGCGAAATGCGAAGGACCAGGCGTCCAAGGGACATGCGCTTAATTCCTTTTCTCTCTTTTGCCCTATGGGCCGCGTTACCGGCATCGCCCGCCTCCGCGGAACCCGATAAATCCCAGCCTCCGGCCCAAACCCAGCTGAACCGGGTCCGGCCGGTACTGGCCGTCCTGCCCTTCAACGACGCCAATGCCAGGGCCAAGGAGCTCGGATACGGCACCACCTTGTCCGCCATGCTAGTTACGGAGATGCGCAACCATTCCAACTTCACGGTCCTGGAACGATCCAAGATCGCCGAAGTCCTGGGCGCGCAAACCTTATCGTCCTTAGGGATCACGCAAAAGCAAATCCGCCAATTGGAAGCGGCCTACAAGGCGGAAGTGGTCCTGACCGGCGATGTCGCCTCTCTGGATGGCGGATTGGAAGTGGACGCGCGCCTCATCTCTACGGGCACGGGCGAAGTCGTGGCGGCGGCCTCCGGGCATTCCGGCGGCGACAAGGATTTACGCTCGCTGGTGCAGCTCCTCTCCGGGACCCTCGAAAAGAAATACTTGCGGCAATGGATGGGTTCCATCACCGTGGCTTCCCAGCCCGTGGAAGCGGAGGTTTTCCTGAACGGCGATTTCGTGGGCAAGGCGAATCCGACCACCATCTTGCAGCTGGATGATTTACTGGGCGGCCGCTACCGTTTGGAACTGGTGGCGGCGGGCTACCAAAGCTGGATCGATACGGTGGCGGTTAGCCCCAAATCCCAGGTGTCCATCAACGCTTCGCTCACCGCATTGCCAGGAAATCTGGTCGTCAACTCCCAACCCGTAGACGCGGAGGTCTTTCTGGACGGCAAGTCCATGGGGAAGACGCCGCGGGAAATCAAGAACGTGGCCGAAGGGGAACACCATCTTCGCGTCGAACTCGCGAACTTCTATCCGTCGGAGGAAAAGGTTTTCGTGAATCGCGGGCAAAGCACGCAATCCAACGTCCAGTTGAAGATCAAGATGGGTTTCCTGGACGTGTCGACCTTGCCGGCGGGATCTTCCGTCTCCGTGAACGGCCGTTTTTTCGGGAAGACGCCCTTGAAGGTGGACAAGGTGGAACCGGGCAAGGTTTCCGTGGAAATATCCTCGACCGGCTACCGTACCTTCCAAGAGACCTATAGCGTGAAACCCAGCGACACCATCATCATCAAGGAAGATCTGAAACTGCAAACAGGCCTCCTGACCGTGGTCTCCACCCCCAGGGTGGTGCGCGTGCGCCTGGATGACGGCAGTTCCGTCCGGGACCTGGGGCGTACGCCTGTGGTCAAGGAAAGCCTGAACATCGGCCATTACAAGCTTCTGCTCGACATGGACGACTATTACTCCAAGGTAACGCCCATCGATATCGTCACGGACGAAGAGACCCGGGAGGAAGTGAAATTGGATCAGAAGCCGGGCCATCTGGCGATCGCTTCGGAACCGCATACGGAAATCCTGGTGGACGGAGCCTTCGTGGGATACACGCCGGCCGATCCCGTCGCCCTGCCGGAGGGCGAATACACCGTGAGATTGAATTCCTTCCATGGGTCCTCCAGCGAGAAAGTCGCCATAACCGCGGATCATGACACGGCCCTGCATCGCGGCTTCGCGAAAAGCAAAACCTACTTGTTGGGAGCCCTATTTTTCGTCGCTTCCATGGGAGCCTTGATCGCCTTATGAAAATGATCGCCTATACCCTGTCCTCCGCCCTGGCCGCCGTGGTCTGCCTGTCCCCGCTTGCGACGCATGCCGACATGACCCGCTATGGCTTCACGGGAATCAACTACGTCCCCTCCGACGAAAAATCCTTCGGCCCGGATCTTTCCTCCGGCTATTTCATGGCCGTGAAGGATCAAGGCAACGTCGCCCGCTACCCTGCCGGCCTCACCTTGATGGCCTCCCTGACCACCCTCCCGATCGAGATCGGATTGAGCAATACCTACCGCATGGCCTCAGGCAGCGAAGACGGCGGCTTCTCTCCGCAGACCGCCGGCCCATACATCCCCATCGTCCCGAGCATCAAGTACGCCCTGGGCGAAGCGCCCACCGCTTGGGGCCAATGGCGCATGGCCACGGGCTTCGCCATGCCTTACGGCGCCTACTTCGTGGCGGGATTCCAAAGCACCCTGCCGTACCTGCAACCGCATATCACCGCCGGCCTGAGCTCGCGCTACAACGCCTACCATATTTTCGGAGGCGCGCAATTGCGCCTGGCCGATGGGAAAGGCAAACCCCTTCCCTTGTCCTTCACGTCCGATTTCGCGCTGGGAAATTCCCTGGAGCGGCTCGACCAGATTGAGGAGCGATTCTATTCCGTCGGCGTGCGCATGGATGCGGGGCAGTACTTGCAATTGGGCATGGTTTACCGCGTCGATAGCGGATACCCCACCTTGGGGAACGATGGCTTCGTCGCCTTCTCCGTCACCGCCCATTTCAATCCCTTGTCCCGGAGAACGCCGTAATGTGGATTTTGATTTTCCTTGCCGCCATCGCCGCGAGCACGGCCTCCGCAACCGAAAGCGTTTCGGCGGCCGATCGCTTCGGCGGCCCCATCAACGCCGGCGACGTCTTCCCGACCACCATGGAGCCTTTACATCCCCTCAACCCCGCCGAATTGGCGCGGACCACGGAAACGACGGTCCAGTTCGGGATCCAAGAGGATGGCCGCAGCCTGATCCTCGGCCTGCCGAATTTCCAGCTCGCCATATCCGCGCAAACCCTGGACTGGACCGATCCCTCAGGCGCCAGCGATTCCTATGACGCCAAGAAATATGAAATCGGATACGGCCTTTCCACCACCGACCTGGGGCTGACCGCCGAGGGCGCGGCATCGTTGGCCTTGGGATTCAACCTGCGTTACCTGGATTTCCTCTCCAACACCCGGGTGGACGGCCAAAAGGTGGAAAAGGCCTACGGCGACATCGGGGTATCCGGTACCTTCCGGAGGTTCCGCGCCGACTTCGCCTGCTTGAACCTGGCGCGGCTCGCAGGTAACACCCAGGTTACCCAACCCGGGAACGATCCCAGGGAATACAATTTCGGGGTGGCCTATGGGATGCCGTCCGATTGGATGGCCTCCGCCCGCCTCGGTTTCCAGGATACGGCCAAAGGCCAATCCATAGTGGACGTGGGATTGGAGAAGCTCTTCTTCCGCAGCGTGACGTTCCGCATCGGTTCGCAACGGCGCTACGCTTTGGGCGACGGCGCCGCGACCGAGATCAAGAGTTCGCTTTCCGGCGGGCTTTGGTATCGCGTCAATTTCCTGGGGGAAGGCTACCACTATCCGGATCGGGACGGCGATTTGTTCAGCGTCCCCACCTTCGTCCGCATGTTGCGGAATATCGAGGTGGGCGGCCTGGTCACGCTGACGAAGACGCCGGACGCGGCGGATAACCCGTCGCAGTCCAACACCTCCTTGCTGATGACGGTGGGGAAGTCCTTCTGATTCCTGCTTAGACGGGGTTTAGGCCTGCAGCACCTGCTGCATCCTGAAGTCATAAGTCAGCGAAGGAACCGTCACCGACAACTTCGCGCCCGCCAGGCTACCCGGCCAGCCAATGCCTTCGACATGGACGTCGGCCTCCACGAATATGAGATAGACCAGATCGTGATTCACGTCCAGCTGCACGGAGACGGGGGCCTGCAAGTCGAATCCGAAATCGAACCGCACCTGGTCCGTCTGGTTTTCGTCCCAGAGGCCGAAGGTCTGGCCGGCCGTGCTGACGATTGTGCCGACCCCTCCCGTCGTCTGGCTGGCGACGTCCACGCCATAGACGGTCAGGCCGCCGGACCCGAAGGAGCGCACCAGGCTGTTCGCGCCGATGGAATTGGTCCACCATTGGAAGGAATATTTGGGGGTCGCATGAACGGTCAAGGTGCCCGGCCCGAAAGGATGGAAGTAAACGCCCACGGTCGTGTACATGCTGCCGCCGTTGAAGCCCTTCTGGGAAGCGGTAATGGCGCTGGCGCTCATCATGCCGGTATTCTTATCGGAAGCGCCCTCCAAGATCGGATTGTTGCCGGCGAGCGTTGCCGGTATGACGACGCTGTAGTCGTAAGGCGGCACGGTGGTGACGACGATTTGGCCGGGAAGCAATCCGCCCAGGCCGCCGGGAACCTTGGGAGCGGCCAGCTTCTGCTTCGCGAGCTTCTGGTGCAGGGCGAGCAGGCCTTGCAAGGAATCCGCTTGGGCCGGGTGCCGGGGATCGGTTTCGAACTGGCCCCGAGCTTGACCAAATAATTTGGCCATTTTCATCTCGGTCGCCTTCCTTTGCTCCAGCCCGGCTTGGCGCCGCGATTGGAGATCGGCGAGGCACCGGCGGACCAACTCATTGGGTACCGCTTTTCCCCCGCGCAGGATCCGCGCTGCATCGGCCTCGGACGTATTTCGCTTGCTCTTGACGGGCATGGTTGCCTCCTCTGGATGGTTCGGCGTTTTTCAGGGCCTCAAAAAAGCTAAGCATTTTTAGACTGCGCATCCGTAAAGAATCCCTTCTTCGCGAGCCGCCGCACCACCATCTCCCGCTTCCCTTTGCCCAGGTACTTCAGGGCATGGGTCCCCACGGCGGCGAACTCCTTCGGGAACGCCGCGCGGATCTCGGCCATGACCACCGGATCCTCCCCTTCGATCAGAAGGGTTTCCTCTACCCGCACCGCTTTCTTCGCCACCGCCCACTCGCGGATCTCATGGGCCACGTTCGCAGGCAGGGCGTGTTTCGATAAGGACTTCAGCGCCGCCAGCATCGCCTCCGCCGTACGGCCCGCGTGCGCGGCCGCCTGTACGGATTTCTTTGTGATCCGGAACACGTTTCCTTCGGATTCCGCGAACGCGGCCAGCTCCACTTGCGCTTCCACGGATTTCTCCATAAGGGCCACGGTGAAATCGGCGCCCACCACGGCCACGTCTTTGCGGCCTTCGGGTAGCGACCACTGCTCGGAGCGCCCGAACATCCAATCCCCCACCGGGGTAGGCAGGACCGCGATGCGGCCCGCCCCGGCTTCCGAAAACCCGATCGCGCCCAGCCCGGCCAGCCGGCCCGCATAGCGATGCATCAAGGCGGCGTACGCCTCTTCCGGGGATTTTTCCCATGCGGCCCAACGGCCCTCCAATTCCGGATCGAGATCCGCATCCTGCACGAACGGGTTGGCTTTGGCCGCCGCGCTTTTCCAAAAGCCTTGCCAGTCCACCGGGCCGGGCAAACGGGCAAAGGACTTATGCAGCCAGTCGAACAGGAGCGGGGTCGCCGCCGAATAGGGGAAAGGGTTGGCGACGAAATCCCCCAGATAGACCAGGGTGTCGTACTGCGAAGGCTTGGCCCGTTTTCCCAGCCGGCCGGCGGAAAGCGGAACCACCTCCAGCACGGCGGCGAGTTTTTCCTCCCGGGATAAAGCCAACCAAGCCTCCCCCTTCGACCCCGCCCCCAAACGCCAATCCTTGCGCTTGTCCCCCAAGGTCGCGGCCAATTCCAGCCGTAGGATGAGCCAAAGGGCCGGGCCTGCGCGGTCCTCCGGCTGGAAACCGGTTTGCGGCAGCCAGGGCGGCAAGGGAATGAACTCCTTGGCCACCTTGCGCTGATGGGCCAAAGGCACGTTCCAGCCATCGCTCAGGACCGGGGCGGGATGGGCCCTGAGGGTCCGCAGCCAGGCATCGATGTCGTCGAGCACGAAGGGCCGCCAGAATGGATCGGCCGCCGGGACCGGCTTCATAACCAGCTTTTCGGGTCGATGTTCATCGGCGGCCTTGGGCGCGGAGACCGCGAAACAGGGAAGCAAATCCCCTTCCCGGCGGAACACGAGGGCCAGCCCGAAGCCGATGGCCAGGTGCAACAGGGCGGCGGGTTCGAACGTCCCCTCGGGATCCTCGAAGGCGCCGGCATCCAGGATGTAGACGGCATCGCCTTGCCGCGTGGACTGGAGCAGCCATGCCCGCAATAGTTGGAATTCCGCGGTCCCGAATTCATCGCCACCGGGAACCCATCCCCCCATGGCGCGTATGAAGGGCGCGGGCGATTCGCTTCCGGCCAAGGCGCGTCCGAAGGCGCCCTCCTTGAATCGTTTGACGAAGGCCTGGGTGGCATACTCGTTATTGTGCCCCGGGCGCATGCCGGTCATGGCATTGCGCTGCGCCATGGTCGTGGTGGCCTGCACATAGGCGCGCAAGTCGGTACCGCCCGGCCTCGACCAAGCCGCCAGCCTCTGGACGAAGGTGATCAGGCTTTGGAAATCCGGCGTGGCCCGTTTCTGGCCCAGCCTGTCGGTGTCGAAGCAGAATGCGTCCAGTTCCGCGGGCAGGGATCGGAAGGCGTGCAGGGGCTCATGGAAGCCATAGGGCATGCCGAGCGCGGCCATTCGCTGCGGGATGGTCAGGGCATGCCAGCGCGGGATTTTCGGAAGCAGGTTGCGCCAATATTCGCGGTTGAATCCGTACATAGCCTTATGGTAGAAAGGTCGCCCGCATACCGGTGCAAAAATAGCACCGCCATTGGATTGGAGTTACCGTAAGTTCTACTTTGCCGTCTCACCTTTATTCACCCGCATCCGCCTTGTGGCGCTTGGAATAACATGAATCTCGCGCAACTCTCCCTGGTTATAACTTTGGGTTTTCCCTTTGCCACCGTTCTCGCCGATGAGGGGAAATCCCCGGATTCCACCCAAAATACGGATAGGGGCGAGAAAATCGATCGCATGGCCGTTCAGGTCGACGAAATCCACAAGGATGTGGTGCAGAGTCCCATCGCCGATAAAAATTGGGGCGTTGAACTCGATCCTTTGTACTTGCTCTTCTTCGATAAGGGCGGCGGATTTTCCGGCACGATTTCCAATTTTTCCCTGAATCGCTCAGCGGAAGTCGCTTTCCCCTTTACGTACGAGGGAAACTCCGATGACCAAGGCAGCCACGCCTTCAACATCGACGCCCAATACCGTTATTTTTTATCGGGCAGGCAAAAAGGGTTTTATATCAGCGGACTCACCCGCTTTCAAACCGCAAGTTATCACAATATCATTTTTCTGGATTCGACCGATGGAGGGCGAAAGACCCTGAACCGGCTGGGCATCGGTTTTGGGATAGGGTATAGGATTTTTTCGCGCGCAGGTTGGTATTGGGGTTGGAACCTTTCCCTGGGGAGATACATCGTCGGCGACAAAGTAGGGGGATCCGATCTTCCGAGCCTGCCTTCGCTTTGGATGAAGGACTTAATCCTCGACGTGGAACTTTTGAAAATCGGGTTCGCCTTTTAACCGCGCTTCCTTTTTATAATGGGCCCTTAGGGCCCCTCTTGGTAAGTCCACACTTCGAAGCCGGAAAGCCGGTTCAAGCCGAAGGACATGGTCAGGGGCACGTCCGCCGCGTCCCGACCGCGCGCGATCAGGATCCGCCCGATGCGCGGGGTATTGTTGCGGGCATCGAAGGTATGCCATCGCCCGCCCAGATAGACTTCGAACCAGGCGCTGAAATCCATCGAC
>Ga0265324_10000041_pt1 | contig 113679 bp, 98 predicted proteins | sample 41419metaG_FD_198634 | JGI IMG/M metagenome (GOLD analysis project Ga0265324, IMG submission 198634) | Rhizosphere microbial communities from Carex aquatilis grown in University of Washington, Seatle, WA, United States - 4-14-19 metaG | ecosystem: Host-associated > Plants > Roots > Rhizosphere...
AAAGCGCCTTGGCGACCGTGGCGGTATGCTGGTCTTTATTCGTGAATTCCGTTTTTTTGCTGATGGCCATATATCTAATATCGTAGATATACGATCAAAAGTCAAGTGGCGCGAAGACATGCATGAGTCACCGACGCCATTTTCGTTTAACTAGACCGTTTGGAGCAGTTCGCCGATCTTGGACTTGATGTAGTCCCGGACCTGGCGGAACTCTTCCGGCGGCATGTGCTTGGGATCGGGAATCTGCCAATCGAGCCGGTGCTTGGCTCTCACGAAAGGGCATGCGTCGCCGCAGCCCATGGTCACCACGGCATCGTATTCGATATCCGGGATGTCATCCAAGGATTTCGAATCGTGTTTGGAAAGATCGTAGCCGAGTTCGGCCATCGATGCGATGGCCTTGGGATTCACTATGCCCGAGGGTTTGGAGCCCGCGCTGTAGGCTTCCACTTTGTCCCCGCCAAGAATCTTGGCGAAGGCCTGGGACATCTGGCTGCGGTTGGAGTTCTCGATGCAGACGAAAAGCAGTTTCTTCTTGGAATCGGACATTGAAAGCAATCCTTGTGTTGTTAAGGGTTATCCACGCTGTCATGAGGGACGACGATATCCTTGGCGGCTTGCGGCAGGCTCGGAACCAGCCATCGGAACAAGGCCGTTGCGGCGCTAGCGCCCAAGAGTTGGGCTAAGATGAATCCGGCCGTGTCGGCAAACCGGATGCCGGCGAACGTATCGCTAGCGCTCCGGGCCAGGGTTACGGCCGGGTTGGCGAAGGAGGTAGAGGCCGTGAACCAATAGGCGGCGGTAATGTAGGCGCCCACCGCGAAAGGAACGGCGGAAGAGCGGCGGCGGGAACATCCCCAAATCACCGAGAGCAATCCAAAGGTGGCTACGAACTCGCTAAACCATTGGCCCGGGCCGGTGCGGGCATGTTGGGACGCGAAGAATACCGGGAGATCGAACATGCAATTGGCTGCGGCGACCCCGAGGAATGCGCCCAGCACTTGCGCCAGTATGTAGGGGGCCACCTTGCGCCATGGGAGCCCGCCCATCCAGGCATCGCATAGGGAAACGACGGGGTTGAAGTGGGCTCCGGAAACGGGACCGAAGGTCAGGATGAGAGCAATGAGGCCCGCGCCCGTGGCGAGGGTATTGGCGAGGAGCGCAACGGCAACATTGCCGCCTGCGAGTCGTTCACCCATGATGCCGGAACCGACAACGGTTGCAAGGAGAAGCCCCGTCCCTACGGCTTCCGATACAACCTCTTTCCAAAGGCTTTTCATTTCGGGCGCATCCTTCCGGTTCGGCGGCTCGGATTCCTGATATTTAGCCTTTGAACGAATTGGATTTTCGGTCATTTCTTGCAAAGGTCTTCCTTGCATACGGTTTGGAGTTTGGTCCGGTCCGACCTAATCAAGTCATCATCGTTCATCCAGTATTGCAGGAGAGGCAAAAGGGAGGCCACCTCCGCGGAGGTTGGATTCTGGACCAAATGGTAATGCACCCAACGGCCTTCCTTCTCGGAGCGGAGGAAGCCCGCGTCGACCAGGACGGATAGGTGGTTGGATATGGTCGGGGTGGAAACGCCAAGAATGTCGGTGATTTCGCAGACGCACAAGGAACGGACCTGGAGCAGCTTCAGGATGCGGAGCCGGTTCTTGTCCGACAGGGCTTTGAAGTTCTGAACCAGGGTCTCCATGGACCTATTATTTAGATCAACAGCTAAATAATTGAAAGGGGTGGGATGGAGGCGTCCATATTATTTATATGGCCTCGAATCCGGAAACCACATCGAACAATTCCTCATCGATGCCGTTCTGGCGAAGCTGGTTGAAGTCGCGTTTCAACTGTTCGAGCAGGTCCCCGATATTCTTCTCCGCGCGCTCCATCGCCGAAAGCCGGCTCGCGTTTTCGCTCGCCAGGGATTCCGCGCAAGCCCTGTAGAAGGAGATGAACAGGTATTCCCGCACCAGGGAAATCAAGGTCGGCGCCGCGCCGGCCAGAACCTGCGGCACCCTTGCGACGGGCCATTCGATTTCGGCCAGGCCCCGTTGCCATTCGATATCCAGCGGCAATAGCCGTTGGCTTACGGGCTGGTATTGGCCACCGGTTTGCGGGCGGTTGTGGAAGACGAAAACGCGGGAGGTATCGTCGGATCCGAGCCTGGATTCGCTTTCGATTTGGATCGTCCCGACCAAGGGGACGATGGCTGCGACTGAGGTCGGTACGGCGAAGAGGCCCGCCATGGGAAGACCCGCTTCGGCCAGCAGGGAGTGGACCCTTTCCCCCACCGCCCAAACCTGAAGTCGGCCGGGTTTCGGGTCCAGAGCGCGAATGGCCTGGATGGCAAAGTCCGCCACGGCTTCGTTGAACTGGCCGACCAATCCCTGATCGGATCCGAAAACGATCGCGCCTATGGCGCCCACATCCGCCCGCGACGTCCTCGGCCGAACCGTCTCTGCGGATCGGATTTCCCGGAAACATGCCGCCAAGCCGAGTTCCACCGTGCGGTAGTATCCAGAAAGGGCCAGCACGGATTTCTCGTATTGCCCGATGCTGGAAGCCGCCAGGGCTTTCATGGTGCGGACCACGCCTTGAAGGTCGCCTGCGCTGGCGATCTTGCGGCGCAGGCTTTCGGTGGTTCCGCTCAAGCGACCGCCCCATCGGACTTGGGCAAGAACGGCGCCAGGGCCTTTTCCGCGAGGGCGAGGATGGCTTTTCGATCGCCTTCGGCTAATTTGGAAGCCGATGTGAAGCGGATAACGATTTCTTTCGAAATACCCGACGCCGCCCGCTGAACGGCCTTTTCCGCCTCCTTTATGCTCTCCATCGGCACCGGATCGAAAAGGCGGTTCGTCAGGGCCAGGAGCACCATGATTTGCCCGGGTACGGTGACGGGGGAGAATTCCGATTGCTTGAGGCAGGAGCGGATGCGACGGCCATGTTCCAGGTTCTTGCGCGTAGCATCGTCCAGGCGCGCGCCGAAACGGGCGAAGGTTTCCAACTCCTCGAATTGCGCATAGGCCAATTTGAGATCGCCAGCAACGTCACGATAGGCGGCCCGCTGCGCCTTGCCGCCCACGCGGGAAACCGATTTGCCCACGTCCACGGCGGGCAATACGCCTAACTCGAACAGGTTCGGGGAAAGGTAGATCTGGCCGTCGGTAATCGAGATCAGGTTGGTGGGAATGTAGGCGGAAATGTTTTGCGCCTCGGTCTCGATGATGGGCAGGGCGGTAAGCGAACCACCGCCATGTTGCGGGCCCAGATGGGTAGCGCGTTCGAGCAGGCGGGAGTGGATATAGAAGATGTCGCCGGGAAAGGCTTCGCGGCCGGGCGGACGCCGGAGCAGCAAGGAAAGTTCTCGGTAAGCGCGCGCATGTTGGGTGAGATCATCATATACGATCAGCACGTCGCGGCCCGACTCCATAAAATGCTCGGCGATACTGGTCGCGGCGTAGGGAGCGATATAGGCGAGCCCGGGAGGATCGTTTCCTTCCGATACGATCACGACGGAGTATTCCATCGCGCCCTTTTCCTTGAGGATCGCCACGGCCTTGGCCACGGCCGAGGCGCGCTGGCCGATGGCGCAGTAGACGCAGACAACGTTTTGGCCCCTCTGGTTGAGGATGGTGTCGAGAGCGATGGCCGTCTTCCCGGTTTGCCGGTCCCCGAGGATCAATTCGCGCTGCCCGCGCCCGATGGGAATAAGCGCGTCGATAACCTTGAAGCCGGTCTGTAGCGGCACCGAGACAGGCGCTCGATCCATGATGGCCGGCGCGGGCCTTTCAATAGGCAGGCTTCCGCCCGATGCGATGGGGCCCTGGCCATCCAACGGCCGGCCGAGCGGATCGAGTACCCGGCCCAGCAATCCGTCGCCCACCGGTACGTCCATGACGCGCCCCGTACGTTCGACCTCATCGCCGGCCCGCAGGTGCCAATATCCCCCGAGCAACACTACGCCGATTTCTTCCTCATCCACGTTGAAGGCGATGCCGGATACCCCGCCCGGGAACTTGAGGATCTCTTCGTAGCCCACCCCGGGCAACCCGGTAACCTTGGCGATACCCGTCGATACCGTGGAGACAAGGCCCACCTCCCGGGGAAGGATGCGCGGCCGGAAGCCTTCGCGGGTCCGGCTCAGGCCGGCGAAGGCACGATCGACCGCGGCTTCCAGGCTTTCAGGCATGGCTTCCATCGGGTGCTCCTTGGGGGCCGCCTTTGGCTTTCGGATCCGCGAGTTCGTTCACCGCCGCTTCCAGGGAGCCGAGGTAATCGGCGATGCTCCAGGCCACCTTCCGGCCATTGGCCGTAATCTCGATGCCGCCGATCTTATCGGGCTCGGCCAGAAAGCTAAGGCGGACATTGGTTGAAAAGGTTTCATTGAGGGTCCTTTGGATGACATCTCGCGTATCCTGGGGCAGATCGAAAGCGCTCCTTACGATGGCGGTAGAATCCGCGGATTTGAGGGCCGCGCCGAAAACTTCCTTAGCTGGGGCCTCCATCTCCCCCAGCTTGCGGATGAAAGCCCCGGCCAGGATTTGCTCCAAGCCGGCCGAGGCGAGATCCCCTAGCGCCTTCCGCGCGATCGCGAAAACCTCCTGTTGGGTCCTGCGGAGGATGGCTTCGTTCAGGTTGCGGGCATCGTTCGCCAAAACCTCGCGGCGTTTGGCGCTTAAGGCATCCGCCGCTTCGCGGGCATCCGTAAGCAGCCGGGCGCCCTCGACTTTTGCCTCCTCGCCGGCCTTGGCGAATCGATCGGCGCGTTCCTTGTCGAAGGTCTCGTTCTTTATCCGGAACTCCTCGCGCTCCCGGTCGGCCTCGGCCTTCCTCGCATCCGCGTCGGCGATCTCCTTCGCTATCCGCTGTTCGCGCGCGTCGATGGCGTTCAGGATCGGCTTATACAGAAACCTCTTCATAAGCCAGACCAGGATGAGGAAGTTCAGCGCCTGCGCGCCGACGGTGAACCAGTCGATGAGCATGGATCACTTCCCCGCGGCATGGGCGATGACGTGATTCCAGAATGGGTTCGCGAAGATAAGGATCATGGAAACCACGAAGGAATAGATGGCCGTCGACTCGATCATGGCCAGGCCGATGAACAAGGTGCGCGTGATGGTGGACGAAGCGTCGGGCTGCTGGGCGAGCGCGGCCAAAGCGGATGCGACGGAGCGTCCTTCCCCCAAGGCGGGCGCGATGCATCCGATGCTGGTCGTGAAGCCGGCGGTGACGATGGAGGCGACGGCGATGAGGCTGGTATAGTCCATTTCAGGTTCCTCGGATCATTGCGTGGTTCGTTCGAGAACGGGTCGCGTGGCGGCGGCGATGTAGACCGCGGCCAGGATGCTGAAGATATAGGCTTGCACCATGCCCGTGAGCAGGCCGAGCGCGGTCATGACGATGGGAAACAGGAAAGGCGTGATGGTCAGGAGGATGGCGATGATCATGGCGCCGCTCATCATGTTCCCGAACAGGCGGACGGCCATGGCCAAGGTGCGGGAGAGCTCGCTGATGATATTGAGCGGCAGCATGATGGGCGTCGGCTCCAGGTAGGATTTGAGGTAGCCGCCCAGGCCGCGGTCGGCGATGCCGTAGTAGGGCACGGCCACGAAGACGCATAGGGCCAGGGCCGCCGTGGTCGAGAGCGAACCCGTGGGCGGTTCGTAGCCGGGAAGGATGGTGCAGATATTGGCCATGGCGATGAAAAGGAAAAGGGTTCCCAGGAATCCCAGGTACTTGCCCGGATCGCGCAACCCGATATCTCCGATTTGCTTTCCGATCGCCGTGACCAGGATCTCCAGGAGGTTCTGCCAGCGGGATCGCTTGAGATCCTTCGACAAGTTGCGTGTGATGAGCTTTGCGCCCACGGCCATCAGGAACATCAGCCCCCAGGTGTAGGCGATGGTCGCATTGAGCTTGAAAAAGCCATGCCGCCAAAAAACCAGTTCATCCGCGCTAAGCCGCATTCCCTGCCTCCTGGGCCGGGGCCACTCCGCGTTCCGATGCCGGCCGCGTCAGCCGTTCCACGGCTCTCTCCACCATCATTCGCACGGCCATCCGCGCCGCGATGAAGCCGGCCAGGCAGGCCACGCTGCGTTCCCACCGGTGGCCGGAAACGAAATAGAAACCCGCCAAGGCGAGTCCGATGCGCGCCAGCATGCTGCCCGCGAAAAGAAGCGCCGGTCGCTTGGAATTGACCCCTTGGCGCACGGTCCACCACAAGCCGCCGAAGAACATGCCGCCAATTCCCAAGCCTGCCAGGCCCGCCAGCCCCGTCCATACCCAGTTCAGGGTCTCATTCATTTTCGCCCTCCCGTTCCCGCCGCATCGCCATTTCCTCTTTCGCGACCCAACGCCAGGCATTTGCGCATCCCAGAACCAGGCCCCCCATGAGGAGAGCGAGGGTCCAGGAATGGCCGTCGTGATGGTGCCCGTCCAACCATATCCCCAGTAACGCCCCGGCTACGGTCGGGATCGCCACCGACCAACCGATCAGGCCCATCATCCCCAAGCCGAACCAGACTCCCTGGGGCGGATGCCGTTTCGCCTTGAGCAGGCGGTCCGCCTTGGCGCCTACCCGGTCCGCGAATGGGTCCTTATCCATGCTGGAAAGCCGCGAAGCGATGCAGGAAGCCGGTTTCCAGTTTCGCCATCACGATACGGACGCTTTTTTCATTGTCGTCCAAGGTCAGGTACTCCCGTTTCACCGTCTCCCGGAGGCGCGCGAGATCGGAGCCGTCCACGGCGCGTCTTACCGAGATGAGTACGTCCGCGCCGGCCTTGACCAAGATGCCTTCGTCCACGGCGGTGAAGATTTCGCCCTCCGTCTCGGTTTCGTAAACCAAGACCCCCGGGATCAGGGCCGTAACGCAATCGAGCCGACGCGGCAGGAACCCAAAGGAACCGGTGGGGGTTTCCACGATCAGTTTCTTGACGCCAGCCTTGGCCGCGAAAATCCCGAACGGCAGGAGGATCTTAAGATTCATGAGCGGCTGGCCTCGTCCACGGTTCCAATCATGTAAAGGGAATTTTCCGGTAGGTCTTTGAACTCATCGCGCAGGATCCTTTCGCAGCCATCCAGGGAATCCTTGAGGCTCACCAGCTTACCTTGCATTCCCGTGAACTGCTGGGTGGTGAAGAAGGGCTGGGTCAGGAACCGTTCCAGCCTGCGCGCGCGGGCGACCACCTTGCGGTCCTCGGGAGAAAGCTGTTCCAGGCCGAGCATGGCGATGATGTCCTTGAGTTCGGCATACTGGGCCAGGGTCCGGCGGATTTCCTGCGCCAAGGTATAATGCCGATCGCCGACGATTCCGGGAGTGGCCATCTTGGAACTGGATTGGAGCGGATCGATGGCCGGGAACAGGCCTTCGCTGGCGCGCTTGCGCGAAAGCACGATGGAGGCCGAGAGATGCGAGAAGGTATGCACGGCGGCCGGATCGGTAAAATCGTCGGCGGGAACGTAGACGGCCTGGATGGAGGTGATGGCGCCGGAATCGGTATTGGCGATGCGCTCTTCCAGTTCCGATAGCTCCGTGCCCAAGGTGGGCTGGTAACCCAGGCGGGAAGGCATCCTACCCAGCAGGCCGGATACCTCCGAACCGGCCTGGATGAACCGGAAAATATTATCGATGAGCAGAAGAACATCGCGATGTTCGTCATCGCGGAAGTACTCGGCCATGGTCAGGGCGGCATGGCCGATCCGGAACCGGCTTCCCGGCGGCTCGTTCATCTGCCCGAAAAGCATGACCATGTTGGGCAGTACGCCTGCCGTTTTCATGTCGCTGTAAAGCTCCTCGCCCTCGCGGCAACGCTCGCCGATGCCGCAGAAGATGCTCACGCCCTGCTGATGGCCGATCATGTTGTGGATCATTTCGGTGAGGAGAACGGTCTTCCCCACCCCCGCTCCGCCGAATAGGCCCGCTTTCCCCCCGCGTTCCAGCGGCACCAGCACATCGATGGCCTTAATGCCGGTCTCGAAAATTTCCGACTTGGTGGATCGCATCGACAATGGCGGAGGGGCGCGATGCACCGAACGCCACTCGACATCCTTCAGGGGCTCGCCCCGGTCGATGACGTTGCCGAAGACGTCGAACATGCGCGAGAGGACCGTCTTGCCGACCGGGGCTTTGAGCGGACCGCCCGTATCCTCGACCGCCATCCCCCGGGCCAGCCCCTGGGTAGGCGTCAGCGCGATCCCGCGCACCTTGCGGCCATCGAGCTGGGCCAGTACCTCGATGACGATCGCGCCGCCCTCGCCCGTTCGTAAAACGGAAAAGATGGGCGGCAATCGGTCTTCAAACCGGATATCGACCACGCTGCCTCGCACCGATACGATCACGCCTTGATTCGTCATGTTCGCCGCGCGGGATTACCCATCCCATTTCCAATCCCGTATTTCAGGCATATCCTGGCCATGCTTTTCGATATACTGCCTATGATCCAGGAGCTTATCCTTGAGTTTCTGTTTCAAATACAGGCCCTTGCCGCCGGTCTGGGGAAGACGGTCGATGGCGTCCATAGCCAGATGGAACCGATCCAGGTCGTTCAAAACCGTCATGTCGAAAGGAGTGGTTATCGTCCCTTCCTCCTTATAGCCTCGCACATGGATATTGGCGTGGTTGGTGCGCCGGTAGGTCAGGCGATGGATGAGCCAGGGATAGGCATGGAAGGCGAAGATGACGGGCTTGTCCTTGGTGAAGATCTCGTCGAAGGACCTAGCGTCGAGGCCATGAGGGTGCTCGGATTGCGGTTGCAGCTTCATGAGATCGACCACGTTGACTACGCGGATGCGGAGTTCCGGCAAATGTTCCCGGAGGATGGAGACGGCGGCCAAGGTCTCCAAAGTGGGAACGTCCCCGCAGCAGGCCATGACCACGTCGCATGCGTTTTCCTGATCATTGCCGGCCCATTGCCATATCCCTATCCCCTCGGCGCAGTGGCGCGCGGCGGCGTCCATGGCGAGCCATTGCGGAGCGGGATGCTTACCCGCGATCACGACATTGACGTAGTGGCGGCTGCGGAGGCAATGGTCCATGACCGACAAAAGGCAGTTCGCGTCCGGGGGCAGGTAGATGCGGACCACCGATGCCTTCTTGTTCACCACATGATCGATGAAACCCGGATCCTGATGGGTGAACCCGTTATGATCCTGGCGCCAGACATGCGAGGCCAAGAGGTAATTCAAGGAAGCGATGTTCCGCCTCCAGGGCAGACGGGAGGTGACCTTGAGCCACTTGGCATGCTGGTTGAACATGGAATCGACGATGTGGATGAAGGCCTCATAGCAATTGAAAAGTCCGTGACGGCCCGTGAGCAGGTAACCTTCCAGCCACCCCTCGCATTGGTGTTCGCTCAGCACTTCCATTACCCGGCCGTCCCGGGCGAGGAACTCGTCGCCAGGAAGGGTAGCGGCATCCCATTGCCGCTCGGTCGCTTGGAAAAGGGCTTCCAGCCCGTTGGACAAGGTCTCGTCCGGACCGAAGACACGGAAGTTGCGTTCCTCGCCGTTCAGCTTCGCCACGTCGCGCAGGAAGCGCCCCAGGACGTGGGTATCGCCGATGCCGGGAAGGCCGGGCTTGGCCAGCTCGACCCCGTACTCGCGGAAATCCGGCATCCGCAGATCGCGCAGCAATACGCCGCCATTGGCATGGGGATTGGAACCCATTCGCCTGTCGCCTTTGGGCGCGAGCGCGGCCAATTCCGGAAGGAGGCGTCCCTTTTGATCGAAGAGTTCTTCCGGACGATAGCTTTTCAGCCAGTCTTCCAATAGCTTCAAATGTTCGGGATGCGCGGCCGGATCGGAAAGCGGCACCTGATGCGCGCGGAAGGTTCCCTCCACCTTCAGTCCATCCACCAGCTTGGGACCGGTCCAGCCCTTGGGCGAATCGAGAACGATCATGGGCCAACGCGGGCGCGTCATATTGCCCCGGACGCGGGCATCGTCTTGCATATCCCGGATTTGCGCGATGGCGATATCGAGAGTCTCCGCCATGGCCTGGTGCATCATTTCCGGTTCATGCCCAGTCACGTAGTAGGGAGTCCACCCGTAACCGCGGAGTAACTGATCCAGCTCCTCATGCGTAATGCGCGCGAGCACGGTCGGATTGGAAATCTTGTAGCCGTTCAAGTGCAGGATGGGGAGGACCGCGCCGTCGGTTTTCGGGTTCAGGAACTTGTTGGAATGCCAGGCCGTGGCCAAGGGCCCGGTTTCCGCCTCGCCGTCGCCCACCACGCAGGCGACCAACAGCTTCGGATTGTCGAAAACCGCGCCGAAGGAGTGGCTGAGCGAATAGCCCAGTTCCCCGCCCTCATGGATGGATCCGGGCGTTTCCGGGGACGCATGGCTGGGAATGCCGCCGGGAAAGGAGAACTGGCGGAACAGCTTCCGCAAACCGTCCTCGTCCTGGCTGATGTTCGGATAGATCTCGCTATAGGTGCCTTCCAGATAGGTATTGCCGACCACGGCCGGTCCGCCATGCCCGGGACCGGAAACGTAAATCATATCGAGATCGGATTTCTTGATCACGCGGTTCAGGTGCGCATAGATGAAATTCTGCCCCGGCGTGGTGCCCCAATGGCCCAGGAGCATATGCTTCACGTCCGTCAGCGCCAGCGGGCGCTTGAGCAGGGGATTATCGAATAGATAAATCTGTCCCACCGACAGGTAATTGGCGGCGCGCCAATAGGCATCGATATTCCGGAGTTCATCGGGAGAGAGGGTATCCATCTTCATTCCACGGACGGGATCGACCGCGTTCGTATGACTTGGGACTGATTCATGATGTTGCCTCCGTTTAATCCAAGGAGATGCGAAACCAACTGGGCCATCCGCAATTCCTCATCCGTGGGAATGACTCGCACCGAAACTTTTCCCGGGTCGGCCGAGATCATCCCCGCATCCACTAGATTTTTTCCGTCATCGATATCGATACCGAGGAATCCCAAACCTTCGCAGATCCGCGACCGTATCACGGGAGCGCGTTCGCCGATGCCTCCCGAAAACACCAAGGTGTCCAAACCGCCCAAGGCCGCCGCGAAGGATCCGATCCATTTCCGGGTCTGATAGCAAAAGAAAGCGACCGCTTCCGCGGCCCGCATATCCTGCGCTTCACGCGCCAGCAAATCACGCATATCGGAAGCCGTTTCAGAAATGCCCAGCATCCCGGCTTTATGGTTCACCATACGCTGGAACCGGTCTTCCGTCATCCCCTCCGTGCGGGAGAGGTAACTGAAAAGGCCCGGATCCAGGTCTCCCGATCGAGTGCCCATCACCAGGCCGGAGGCGGGCGTAAATCCCATGCTCGTATCGACGGGCTTACCGTCATGTACAGCCGACAGGCTGGCTCCGCTACCGAGATGCGCCAGGATGATGCGTCCGCGCGCAGCTTCCGGTCCCGCGAGCCGCGCCAATTCCCCCATGAGATATTCATAGGACAGGCCGTGGAAGCCGTAACGCTTCACCCCTTGGGCCTCATATCGGCGGGGGATGGGCAATAGCTTCGCCAGGCGCGGCATATCGTGATGGAAGGCGGTATCGAAGCAGGCGACCTGCTGCGCCTGCGGGAACCTTTTCCCGAACGCTTCGATAATCAGGAGCTCTCCGGGCATATGTTCGGGATCGAAGGGGCCGAGCCGCCGCAAGGAGGACATCATCCCTTCGGTAATCACCTGGGGTCGGAAATATTCCGGACCGCCATGCACCACGCGATGACCCACCGCGGCCAGGCCCTCCTGCGCGCCTACCGTTTCGATCCAATCCGCCAAGGCCTCGATCGCCTTAGCATGCCCGGAGCCGTCCAGGGTCCGGGAAAATCCCGCCGCGCTTTCGGGCCACTTAATCCGGAAAACCGTATCCGGATGGCCTATCCGTTCCAAGCCGCCTTCCCAAACGAGTCGGAGGGAGCTGCCGGCTTCGTAGAGAGCGCACTTGATGCTGGAGGAACCGCCGTTGAGGGCGAGGATTCGGGGCAAGGCGGCTTTCATCGCGGACCCGTCCCCTTTCCGATTCCATCGGATACGGACAAGCCAAAGGCCGCCAGTTTGCTTTCCGTCGATCTGAAATCGGTATGCAGGATGCTACGGATCCCCGATTTTTCCGCGACCTCTACGAACAGCGGCGTATTTTCGATATAGACGATTTGCTTTGCCGGCACCTGGGCCATGTCCAAGGCCAACCGGAAAATGGCCGCGTCCGGCTTCCGCATGCGCACGAAACAGGAGGAGACGAAGAAGTCCACCAGGCCGCCCAATCCGAATTCCCGGATCCGGTAATCGTTCAATTCCCGGCCTTCGTTGCTGACCACCGCGATCTTCAGCGCATAACGGGCCTTGAGCCGGACCATCAGATCGATCATGCCGGGAAGGGCCCGGGATTGCGCGAACATGAATTTCCGGAACGTCGCCGGCGAGAACGGCCGTTTGCGGTGGAAGACCACCCGATCCAGGTATTCGGCCAGGGTAATCCCGCCCATCTCGTAGGTTTCGAAATTCAGCAGGTGGCGTTGCTCCATATCCGCGCGTTCGAGCCCGAAGCGGGTGGCGGCGCGCCTGCGGGCATGGTGATCCCAGCCGTTGGTCAGGAGCACGCCTCCGATATCCAGGAACAGGGCCGAGGCCTTGGTTTTCATGCTTAGGCCTGTGGTTTGGGTAGACACAGGGGAAACTATTCTATTCCGGGGGGGTCCGGCCAATAATTTCAGTGGATTACGGTTGGGATGAGCAGGCAAAAGCCCTCCGGGAACGGAGGGCTTTTCATTTTGGAATCCCGCCGGTTCGTTGCTCGGCTCCGGCTGGGACCCTCAGGCGTTGAGGTCTACGTTTTGACCCTTGAATTCGGCGGGCGCCGATGGCGGGGGCGCCGCGACTTTGTCATCGCCATCATGATCTCCCTCTTTTTCCACGGGCTTCCCGGCAGCTTTGGTATTCATGGGGACGGAAACAGGCGAGGATCCGGCGACGCTGGCTATGTTCATATTCCTACTCTCTTCCTTGAGCGGTTGTGACTCTTTGCTTTAACAACCGCTTTAAGTATGCGGGGAGGAATACCATTCTCCGCTCTTTTCTATCTCCCGAAATGACGAGGGAGCTCAAAGTACCCCTTCGCAATCCCAAAAGACTTGAAGCGTTCCCGCTTCAGATCGAGAGCTTCCCCATTTCGGCGGGTTGACTAAAATCGGAAAGCGAGCGCAGGCGACAATCCAAGCGGACCTAGGCGCATCACGAGTTCAAGACCTTTACCGGAACTACTCCCTTGAGGACCGCCTTCGACCTTGGTTTTTTTCGCTTGGGCTTTGCGATGCAACCAAGGAACGCCGAAGCCTATCGCGCTCCCGACCAGGGCTCCGGCCAGCACATCGGAAGGGAAATGCTGTCCGGATAAAATCCGCATGGCGCCTACGCCGGATGCGACTCCCAGCCCCCCGACCCAAACCCAGGGAATCCAGGACGATTCCGGGTGCTGCATTTGGAAAGTCGAGCCCCAATAAGCGGCTGCCGCGAAAGCGCCCGTGGTATGCACCGAGAAGAATGAGCTGTGGGCATCGCCCGATCGCCGTTCCGAAAGCGGCGCATCATCCGAGAAGACCAAGGGCCGGGGATGCAGGCGCAAGGTTTTGGAATAATACGAGGCGGCCGTGGCGAAAACCACGACCTCGCCATAGATGACGAGACCATCCCAGACTTCCGGAAACGTCTCCCGATGGCTCCGGAAGTCCATTCCGGCTTGGACCAGGGGAACGGCGCCCAACGCCAAGACCAGAACATCGGTGGCATTCGAAAGCGGTTTCGAATAATACCCGCTCGCCCACCGATCCGGGGCCGGGATATCGGCCCGGGAATAATACGCGGGATCATAAGTCCTGTCCGCGAGCTTGGACTCGATCCAGTAACCCGATCCGGCCGCGATGAGGCCGGTAGCCAGAAGGGGATAATCCCATGCCGGATCGAATCGCAAAACTTCCTCATCCGCTCCGCATACGGCGGGGCCGGCGATCAGGATCGAAAGGACAAGCGGAAGGAGATCAGGTCGAAGGCGCAATGTCGAGTACCACGAATGTATTCGGTATCACGGGGGGACGGCTCTTGGGGTGTTCGGGCGTGGGAGCCGGCGCGGGGCCGAAATCGGCGGTGGGCAGGAACACATGATGCGTCTTGGGATCCACGGTGATGGTCCGGGCGCCTTTCTGGGTGGGCAAGGTTTGCAGTACTCGGTATTCATCCTTATCCGATGCCTGCACGATGGTCAGGGTCCCTTCCCCATTGGAAGCGAAGATCCGCTTCTCGGCCGCATCGTAAGCGACGCCATCCACCCCGGATCCGATCGGGACCGTTGCCAGTCGCTTACCGGTCGCCCCATCCAGAACGATCATCAGCTTGTTCGCGCAGACGCTGAACAGCCTACCTGATCCCGCATCGATGGCAAGGCCGCTGGGCTCTTCGCCCGGGGCCAAGGGCCAAGTCGCGACTACTTTGCCGGCTTTCGCATCGAGGACGGCGAGCAGCCCCTTATCTTCCAGGTTCAAAAAGAGGCGGCCTTTCCCATCCGTGACGGCCACCTCGGGTTTGCCCCCGAGCGGGATCGTCGCCACCACGCTGTCCGAGGCGGGATCGAGGACCGTGGCGCTGTTGCTCTTCCCGTTGAAGGCGAAGATCCGCTTGGAGAAGGGATCGTAGAGGATCGCATCCGGGTTGTTCCCCGTGCTCTTGACTTTCCTTAACGTCGCCAAGGTCTTGAGATCGAATACGATGAGGGAGGTATCCTTTCCGCAGCTGATGTAGCCCTTCCCGAATTCCGCCGCCAAAGCGATCCCATGCACGCCCTTGGTATCCGGGATCGCCCCCAGCAAGGCTCCCGAGCGCTCATCCATCACTTGGGTTTGGGATCCATGGGAGATGAAGAGCCTTCCCGAACCGGGATCCGATGCGAGAAAATCCCATCCCTCATCTCCCGATAGATGGAAGCGGTGCTGGATGGCGTAGGCAGCCTGAGGGGCGGATTGCGACAACCCGGATAGGATCGAGATGACTCCAAAGGCTTTAACCCATAGTGCGGACATTTTAATCCCTCCTGCTTAAAGGAAGTTAAGAATTAACGTATGCCATTACCCGCAACCGGGCCTCTATTTAATTGCGGAGGTGTCCAGATGACGTGCAAGCGTAAAGCTCGTGGACAAAAACCGCCGCCGAGTGGGCGAAGGAAATTCATAATAACCACGAAACGGATTCACATAATCATGCAAGCGTTTGGCCTGCGATTTGCGCTCCGCTCGCGCCATGCGCAACCTCATCCTCCTGATCGTTCTGGCTTGCCTTCCCGGATTTGCCGGCGATACGACCTATAGCCGCACAGCGTCCGTTCCCAAACAAGAATCCGGCGGAAAATCCGGCGACCACCTTAACCGGGGCCGGACATCGAACGGGATCACTATCTCGCTGGATTGCCAAGGTTCTTCCGACTCTCCCGACCCCAGCCCTTCCAACGACGTTGATCGGAGCACTTGGACGGAAGGGCGATGGCGTTGGGGATGGGCAATGGGAATGGGAGGGATGCGCGGGATTCCTACTGCCGTATAACGATTACCGGCGCTACACCTATGCCGACGGCCGTCTCATTGGTACGCAATACGACACTAGCGCATCTTTTACGCAAAGCGGATTTTCGATCTTCTCGGATTTCCTGGAACTTTTTGATCGGGAGGGTCCCTACGTGGGAGCCGGCGTGGGGGCCATTCAAATGCGGGAGATTATGGCCTTTGACCGGCACGAGGATTACGCCCCCGCCGACCAGGCGCGCGAAGAGGTTCGTTGGCATTGGCAGCCTGCATTACGTGCCGTCCTTGGATTTTACTCGGGCGGCTGGGTCAGGGGCTTCCGGAGAATCGAATTCTCCTACCAGGCGGCCTTTAATTTGCCTGCATACGCATCTTCATTCCCGACCGACAACTCGCCAATTACCCACTCCATGTCCGTGGGTTTCGCCTGGTTATAATCGTGGGCATGGGGCCAGGGAAGAAGACATCCCTGAGGAGCTGAAGGCCTACAAGAAGTCGAGCAAGGACAAAGAGGGGTTACTACCGGTTGCGGAGGGGTTCTGGGTGTCGATCGCGAAAGGATTTTGGAAATCGGTGGCGCTCGCACTGGAGCTGCTGCCGGTATCATTTCCATTGCCCGGGCTCGAGAGGAAATCCAACAAACTGTTACCGGTAGCATTCCCGGTACTGCTTTGATCGGTTCCGTCCATGGCATCGAAAAAATCATTCATCACGTTCGGCATTTCGAACTTTCCCAAAGGTCCGGTATGCGAAGCCAGGAAATCCTTCGCTGCGGGGCTCAGGTTCAGGGAATCGATGGCGGGAATCTTCGAGGTCCCGGCGTCGGGTGTCTGCGCATCCTTCCCCGTAGCGTTGGCTGAGGATGCGCTTCCGGAGTCCTTGACGGCGGACTTGGTATCGATGCCGAAATTGGCGCCGTATTTCTGGATGATGGATTGCAGCGATAATATGGACATATCGTCTCTCCGGTTTCGGGAATCATGGGGATTCCCTCATTCCATATATCGGATGCGGATTGGAATTACTTGAGCTTGAAGCGGATCTTAAAGCGGAACTTCGCGCTACTTGGAACCCGATTTCACTCGGATATCCTGGGCCCATGCCACCCAATCCCCGTGGGCCGGCCGCCGGAGGATAAGGCTTCCCACGGCTTCCAATAGCTGGGAAACGCTAAAGGGCTTGGGCAAAAAGCTCCAACCTAACTCCCGATGATCCGCCCCATCGGGGAGGGGGGATGCGGACATCAGTAGGACGTTGGTTTCCGGGCGCAAGGTACCGAAACAGGAGGCCAACTCCAAGCCGTTCTCGAACAAGCGCATACGCACATCGGTCAGGAGCACATCGATGGTACCGGTGTAGGCGGCGCCGGCATGCAAGGCTTCGACGCTATTGGTCGCCGTCAGCACTTTATATCCGGCAGTCTCCAGCACCTTGCGGGCGAAGGTGAGCATCATTTCCTCGTCTTCCACCAGTAAAACCACTGGCGACCGACCCGTTTCCATCCACGGAAAATTCATGCTGTTACCTCTCCCCTAGAGTCTTGCTTTCCCTCCCCTTTTGCAACCCCTATGCCAAATTTAATGTCCTGGTATTTGCTGTTTTTTCGCTGCCATCCCGTCAGCAGTCCGCTGAAATGTCGCACCGACTGTCATTTTGGGTTCCTGTTTTGCCAAAAGGTCAAATTCCGTAAAGGTCCGGATGTCGGCGCACCCAGGCCTTATGCGCCTCCACAAGACCGATCCCGAATGCGGCCATCCCCAGCAAACGCAGCCATGTCATGCCATCGAGGGGAGCGGTGCCCAACAGATGGCGTAAGGGCGGGACATACAGCGCGCATAGATGCGCGAGCGTAGCCAGCGCGGTTCCCCCAAGCAAGAGGGGATTCCGCCAAGGCGGCGTGCCGAAGATGGATTTGGTTTCCGATTGATAGTTCCCGATCCCGAGGTTCTCGAACAGCACCATGAACAGGAGGAGCATGTTGCGCGCCGCGGACTCATCTTGGCCGTGGTGGTGGGTCGAGACGAACAGGAACAGTCCCAGGATGGACATGGATCCTCCCGCCACCAACACGCGTTCCACCATGAGGCGGTTGAAAAGGGGCTCGGAAGGGCGCCGCGGCTTGGCGCGCAGTTCATCGCCTTCCCCCGGCTGAAAGGCCAGCGCCACGTCCTGGATGCCGTTGGTGACGAGGTTCAGCCAAAGCAGTTGCAGGGGCAAGAGGGGCAGGGGATCGCCCATCAGCACCGCCAGGGTGCAGATGACGACTTCGGCCAGCGCGGTCGCGACCTGCATGGCCACCACGTTGCGGATGTTCTTGTAGGCGATGCGGCCCTCTTCGATGCCGGCCACCACGGTAGCGAAATTATCGTCGGCCAGCACCAGTTCCGCAGCGTCCCGCGCCACGTCGGTGCCATCCTTGCCCATGGCCACCCCGATGTGGGCCGCCTTCAGGGCCGGCGCATCGTTCACGCCGTCCCCGGTGACGGCCACGAAATGCCCCAAGGCCGCCGCGGCTTGGACGAGTTTCAACTTCTGATCGGGCGAGACCCGGGCGAAGACCCGGGCGGTGCGGACAACCTCGGGCCAGGCCTTGGGATCCAGCTTTTCCAGATCCGCGCCGGTGACGACCTGATCCCGGCGCTCGGCCAGCCCTAAGTCCCTCGCGATGGCGAGGGCGGTCAAGGGATGGTCCCCCGTCACCATACGTACCTCCACCCCGGCCAGGCCGCAATCGGCCACCGCTTGGCGCGCGCCCGGGCGCAAGGGATCGATCATGCCGGTGAATCCGAGAAAGGTCAATCCGGAAGGCGATGGTTCGGAACGGCCCTCTTGGTTTTGCTTGGGAGAACCGGTGGCAACCGGGCCCGGCTCCACGGAACCGGATGCGAAGGCGAGTACGCGAAAGCCCCTCGCAGTCATCGCTTCCATGACGGCCGCCTGGGCCGGCGAAGCATCGCGGCACATGGCCAGGACCCGCTCCGGCGCGCCCTTTACGTAGACCCGCCGTCCTTCGGGGCCATCGCAATAGGCCGCGGCGAAACGCCGTTCGGATTCGAAGGGGATGACCGCCGCGATGGGATGCGTCCGGGCCAGGTCTTCGGGCATCCAGCCCAGTTTACGGGCCAGGGACAATAAGGCGACGTCCGTGGAATCCCCCCGCCAGCGCCAGCCTTGCCCTTCGGGCTGCAAATCGCCTTCATTGCAGAGGACGGCCGCCAGGGCCAATTCCGCGATGAGGGGATCGCGCGTAGTCAGCGGCGCGCCGTCCAACATGACCGCCCCCACCGGCGCATAGCCTTCCCCGCCTACGGTCAAGCGTCCGCCGCCGGGCAGGGCGATTTCCTTAACGGTCAATTCGTTGCAAGTCAGGGTCCCCGTCTTGTCGCTGGCGATGAGGGTGCAACTCCCCAAGCCTTCGACCGCGGGCAGGCGGCGCACGATGACCCCGCGCCGAGACATGCGCGAGACGGCGACCGAGAGGGCCACCGCGAGCGCGGCGGGGAGCCCTTCGGGTATGGCCGAGACCGCCAAGGCCACGGCGAAGAAGAACATGTCCAAGGGAGCGCGGTGTCCCAGGAAAATCCCGGCGGCCCCCGCCCCGACGCAAACGACGCCAATAACGATGGTCAGCCAAGTCCCGAAGCGCTCCATGCGCACGATCAAAGGAGGCGGCGTATCGGGAGCCGAGGACAGGCTGTCCGCCAGCTTACCGATCTCGGTGCGGAGACCGGTCGCCACGACCATGCCGCGTCCCCGGCCGCGGCGCGCCACCGAGCCGGCATAGGCCATGCCCAGCCGTTCGGCGACGGGCGCCGAGGCCGCTCCGCTCCAGGCCGGGTCCTTCGCCACCGCCGTGGATTCCCCCGTAAGTAGCGATTCATCGACTTCGAACCCGGTCGTCTCCAGTAGCCGTATGTCGGCGGGAATCCGTTCCCCCGATTCGATCCAGAGGATATCGCCGGGAACCACCGTTTCGGCCTCGAGGCCGATGCGCCTCCCATCGCGCAGAACATTGGCGCGTACGCGCAAAAGCTTTTGCAAGGCCCGGCTCCCGCTGTCCGCCTTCTTCTCTTGGAACGATCCGATGGCGGCATTGACAGCCAACACGAATCCGATAAAGCCCGCATCGCCGAAGTGGCCGACGGCCAGGCTCACCACGGCAGCTGCCGCCAGCACATAGACCAGCGGACTCTTGAATTGCCGGAGGGCGATGCGCCACAGGGGGATGGGCGGCTTTTGCGGCAACAGGTTTTCGCCGGCGATGGCAAGCCGTCGGGCCGCTTCCGCCTCCGTCAATCCTGTCTCGGCGGACTCGGAGGCGGCTAAAGCAGCGGCGGCGCTAAGGGTATGCCAGGGTCGCTCCCGCAGCCAGGTGGGAAGGGGAACGACCTCTTCTTTCACTGGGCCGTCCAGCCTCCGTCGACCGTGAGGGCGATGCCGGTGGTGAACGCCGCGCCCGGGGAGCACAGCCACAACACCGCGGAAGCGATCTCTTCCGGTTTGCCCAAGCGCCCGATTGGCTCGCCCGCGGCGAACTGCGCGGCCGCCGCGGGATCACCGTGCGTGAACCGATCGATCATCGGCGTCGCGATCACCCCCGGGCAAATGGCGTTCACCCGGATGTTCCGCTTGGCATACTCGAGCGCCGCGGTTTTCGTCAGGCCGACCATGCCGTGCTTGCTGGCCACGTACGCGCTTATGCCCGCGAAGCCCACCTGTCCCGCGATGGATGCGATGTTCACGATGGAGCCGCCGCCGGTCTTGAGCATGGCCTGGATCTCGTATTTGGTGCAAAGATACGACCCGGTCAGGTTTATGCCCAGGACGCGGGCCCAATTCTCCTCGCTGCTATCGGCGGTTTCCGCGGTCGCGCCTTCTATGCCAGCATCGTTGCAGGCGAAATCCAAACGGCCGAAATTCTTCATGATCATGTCGATGACGTTCCGGACCTCCTGGGATTTACTGACATCGCAGACATGGAAGGCCGGCTGCCCTCCCGCCTGCCGGATGCGATCGGAGACATCGCGTTCGGCGTTCTCCTGCACGTCGGCCACCACCACGCGCGCGCCTTCCCGCGCGAAAGCGACCGCGGTCGCGAGGCCGATGCCCGAAGCCCCGCCTGTCACCAGCGCTACCTTGCCCTCGAATTGCCTGGCCATATGCCCTCCTTGCGCCGGGCCCGCGTTTCAGCTGGGTTCTCCCGACATACGCATAATGACGCAATTGCCGTACCATCGCAGACCGACGCGGTAATGCCGCAGCGCAGGTATTTGAGCCTCGCCTTCCCGTATAAACAAGTATCGGATTGCCATTCCGGCAACAGGCTTTGCCAAGGCAGCCGCTAATGCTCCGCCGGCAATCCTGCCTCGGCCGCCAAGATATTCTCGACGCCCTTCCAGAGCGCGTCGGGATTGAAGGAAATGCTATCGATGCCCTGCTCCACGAGGAAGCGCGCGTATTCGGGATAATCGCTAGGGGCCTGTCCGCATAGGCCGATCTTGATGCCGCAGGCCTTGGCGGTCTTGATGGCCCGGGCGATCAATTCCTTCACGGCGGGATTCTTCTCGGTGAAAAGCGGGCTCACCAGCACGGAATCGCGATCCAACCCCAAGGTGAGCTGGGTCAGGTCATTCGAACCGATGGAGAACCCGTCGAAAATCTTGGCGAATTCCTCGGCCAACAACACATTGCTAGGGATCTCCACCATCACGTAAACCTCCAGGCCGTTCTCTCCGCGTTTGAGGCCGGCTTCGGCCATGGTCTCCAGTACGCGCTCGCCTTCTTCCACCGTGCGGCAGAAGGGGATCATCAACTTTACATTGGAAAAACCCATCTCTTCACGCACGCGTTTCATGGCCAGGCATTCCAAGCGAAAACCATCGCGGTAAAGGGAATGATAATAACGCGAGGCCCCGCGGAACCCGATCATGGGGTTCTCTTCTTGCGGCTCGAATTGCCGTCCGCCCAGGAGGTCGGCGTATTCGTTGGACTTGAAATCGCTCATGCGCACGATGACATCCTTGGGATGGAAAGCGGCGGCGATGGTGGCCACGGATTCGGACAGCTTGGAAATGAAATACTCCCGCTTGTCCGGATAGGAGCGCGTGAGCCGTTCGATCTCGTCCCGATCAGGCCCCGGCTTCACTTCGTCCCATTTGGCCAGGGCCACGGGATGAATTCGGATGGCGTCGGCGATGACGAATTCCAGGCGCATCAGCCCCACGCCCTCGTTGGGCAGAAACGACAACCGGAAAGCGCGATCCGGATCTCCCAGGATGAACATGGGCTTGGTGCGCGGCATGCGAAATGCGGTCAAATCGATCTCGATTTCTTTCCAAGGCAACCGGCCCGCGTAGACGTATCCGGTCTCCCCTTCGGCGCAGGAGACGGTGACATCCTGGCCGTCGGAGACGGTAGCGGTGGCGTTACCCGTCCCCACGATGGCCGTGAGCCCTAATTCGCGGGCCACGATGGCCGCGTGGCTGGTGCGCCCGCCTTTATCGGTCACGATGGCGGCTGCCCGCTTCATGATGGGATCCCAATCCGGCGTGGTGATATCCGTAACGAGCACTTCTCCATCGAGCAATTTGTCCGCTTCGGCCGGGGAATGCAGGATGCGCGCGCGGCCCGCGGCGATGCCTCCGCCCAGCCCGACGCCCTTGGCCAACAAGGTCCCCTTTTTCGGCAACTCGAACCGGCGCAAACGGGCCCCTGCCGCCTGCGAAGCATGTACCGTCTCGGGACGGGCCTGCACGATGTGGAGGGCGCCGGTGAGGCCGTCCTTGGCCCATTCCACGTCCATCGGACGTCCGTAATGCGACTCGATGCCAAGGACCATACGCCCGATTTCCCCGACTTCGGCGTCGGACAGGATGAAGCGCTCCCGCATTTCCGCCGGCGACTCCAGGTTGACGGTTCCCGCCCGGCCGGAATCCCCGGATGCATAGCGCATGGTCCATTCCTTGGCGCCGAGTACACGTCCCACGATGGCCCGGTGTCCTGCACGCAAGGCGGGCTTGAAGAGGGTGAACTGATCGGGGGTCACCTGGCCCTGGACCACGTTTTCGCCCAAGCCCCAACATCCGGTCACGACTACGACGTTGCGGAAACCCGTGTCGGGATCCAGGGAAAAGGCCACGCCGGAGCAGGCCAAGTCGGACCGGACCATGATCTGCACGCCTACGGACACAGCGGTTTCCATGTGCCGGAAACCGTTTAGTTCGCGATACTCGATGGCGCGGTCGGTGAACAACGAGGCGTAACATTTCCGGCACGCCGCCAGCAGGGATTCTTCGCCATCCACGTTCAGGAAGCTTTCCAATTGTCCGGCAAAGCTCGCCGAGGGCAAATCCTCCGCAGTGGCGCTGCTACGCACCGCGACGCTCGTTCCCGCGCCAGCGCGCGCAAGCAATGAGCGATATGCGGATACGATGGCAGCGCGAATCCCGTCCGGAAGGGAGGCGCCCAGAACCAGCGCGCGCGCGGATTTCCCCACCTCTCCTAGATTAACGAAAGTCTTCCGATCCAACCGGCCCAGGATCGCTTCCAGATCCGATTTAAGCCCCGTTCCGTTCAGGAAATCCCAATAGGCCGCCGAGGTAAGCGCGAAGCCATCGGGAACGCGGATGCCGGCGCTTTGAAGGTGCCGGAACATCTCGCCCAGGGAGGCGTTCTTACCGCCCACCTGGGCGATCATGGAATTATCGATTTCCCGGAAGTCGAGGGTGTATTTCAACACGGGATTACCTCCACCGAGCAAGGCGAGTGGGAAGCCACGGCGGCGGATACGCTCCCTAGCAAGATACGATTGAATCCGGAAAGGCCGCGGCGGCCCAGGAAGATGCAATCGGCATGGAAGGCTTCGGCCTCGGCGAGGATCACGGTGCGGGCATCGCCTTCCTGGATTTCCCATTCCGCGGAATGGCCGGCCTTGGCCAAACGGGCCACGGCCGCATCGAGAAGCTTTTCCATCTCGGCCCAGGATCCCTTGGCGGCTTTGCGCGCCGGCTCGGTTTCGGCCGCGCCCAGGGCTTGCGACCAAGGATCGGATGGCTTGGCGGCAATCAGCCGGATGCGGACGCCCGTCGGCCAGGCGCGGCGGGCGACCGCGTCCAAGGCATGGCGGGAATTGAGCGAACCGTCCATGGCCGCCAAGATGCGCGGCGCGGAAGCATGGGTTTCCGGAAGGGGGTTGCAAAGACGCACGCCGACATGCGCATGGGTCAGCACCTTCTCCGCGGTGCTCCCCAGGAAGGTCCGTCCCAGCCAACTCCATCCATGGCTGCCAATCACGATCAGACCGGCTTTCCAGGCCTCGGCCTTTTCCAAGAGCGCTTGCGCGGGAGTCCCTACCGCGGTTTCCACCGACACGCGCCAGCGAGGGAACTTCGCCTTGAGGAGGTTAGCCGCATGCTCCCCATGATCCTTGGCCTCTTCAATCTGCTCCGGGGTCGGCTCGACCATTACATAGGCGCCGGCCAACCAGCCGGTTCCGGTCGGGTCGACCGCGAACGCTTCCGCTGGAGCGGACGGAGGCAAGGCAACCAGGACCTTGGCCTCCGTTTCGGCGGGCAATCCCGCCATTTCCAAGTCCCGCAAGGCCGCATCCGCGGCCGAGGATCCATCGTATCCGATTAGGAGCTTCATCCTTACCTCCAGCGATACGGTTTAGAAATGCAAAGCACATGCCATGGCAAGGAAGCGGTAAACTTCCCCCTAATGAATAAGAATGCAAGGAGCGACGGGGAGGCCCGATTAATCCATGACTTATCGTCCGCGGATTGACAGAATTGCAGCCCGGCATGTTACCGAATTTACCGTTCGTAAACGAACCCGACGGAAATCAGGGGATTTTACAAGTTTCTGATATTAACCTTAAAATTTGTGAATGCAGGCCGATTTTCTATGGCCCCGAACTTGCTTTTAGACGCGAGGAAGAATCGCCCTTTAGATTCGAACACCCATCAAAGGACCCCCGCATGAACATGAAGACTTCCCTCCTCGCCGCTGCAGTCGCCATGCTGCCGGTAGCGGTTTCGGCCTTCCCCATCGCCATCGCCGGCACCGAAGGGTTGCCCGTCATCGTGACCGGGAACAACGCCGTCATCGCCACTTACCAGGGCAACTCCGCCGCCTACAGCGACGACCTGTACTTGGGCGTCTCCGCCGCGGCGAATCCAAGCGACGTTTTCATTTTCAATAACCACGCCAACTCCGTGGGCGATACTTACGACCTGGGCACCTTTGCCGTGGGCACCGAGCTCATTTTCCGTCTGTACGTGAATAACACCGGCGACAGTTTCTACACCGGCGACGCCGCTCGCAACCCCGATAACGTTGCCCACGCACGCGTGCAGGCCGAATGGCTGCCGGGCACCACCTTGGTGAGTTTCGAAGACCTGTACGGCGCCCCTGAGGGCGTTAACGGATACAACGACCTGAGCTTTTCCTTTACCAACACCAGCTCGACCCCCGCCGTTCCCGAGCCTGCCAGCCTAGCCCTTCTGGGAGCCGGCCTGGTCGGCATGGGCTTGTGCGTTCGCCGCCGCAAGGCATAGGCCTTTCCCGCATCGCGGATAGAAGGGCATCCTCACCTGAGGATGCCTTTTTTTACATCCAATATTGGCGCTCTATCGCAAGCTTCATTTCGCCCCGTTCCCGGCCGACCGCACCGCTCTTGAGCATCGCGACTAATTGTCACAAGACGGACAGAATTACGCTCTGCCTTTTCGAAGGTGGTTTTGGGTAGAAGGTCTATTTTAATGTTGATACCGGAAGGGATTTTCCATGGACGGAATCAAAGAATGGGCCTTTCCCTCGACTCGGGTCGAAGACGCCATTAAGTTCAGGCCTGCTTGCCTGGAGCTGATTTATAAGCAGGGTTGCGATCCATGGGCCGAAGGCGGTACGACCTTGGAAGAACTCGGAGTCCGCTGGGGAAAGCGAACAGAAGATCTGATCCAAATGCTGTCGACTCTGCCCGTGCCGGAGCGGACCAGCCGCTGGGAAGAACTTCCCGCATATTTCCTGATCGATTATCTAACCAACGAACACAGGGCAATATTGCATTCGGATCTGCCGTCCCTGCGCGCGATTCTGGATATGCCGTTCGAAGAAGCCTCGAGCGGCAGCCTCTTCTGGATCCTGCTGGAATCGTTCCATCGATTCACCGAGATTTTACGGGCCCATATCCAAGAAGAGGAAGACTACCTCTTTCCCACCATTTTGAAGAACGAATATGCGCTCCTCCACGGCGGCCCGGAAAACCGGATCAAGCCGATCGCCGGCCAAGTGCTGGCTTCCCCGGCCGTCATCCGGGGCGAAGAACAGTTGGACGCGGCCTTGGAGGATTGGACGCGGGTCATCGGGCAAAGCGAATTCAATGACCGTCCTAAGACCGCGGAGTTAGCGGCGCGGGCAATGCAGGATTTGGAAAGGAAACTGCGCGCCCACGGAAACCTCGAGAAGAAAGCGCTTTATCCGATCGCGGCTCGGATCGAAAAGGAACTCGCCCTAAACAGGTCCTCTCCCTGACGACCGGAACGGGAGTTCCCGGAGCCCCGGTGTCCCGATAAGGGCCTAATTCGGGAAAATACCCTGCCCCTTCGGGAGGTTCGGAAAATCCTCCCAACCCGGCGCCGGACCCTTGCTACTAACCGTGCCGGGGTAAGGGACTACATGCGACATTTCCATTTCCTATTGGCGGCCGCGCTGCTTGCGCGCGCGGTTCCGGCCCAGTCGTTGAAGACCGAAGACTACCGCAAAGCCTTGTGGATGGCGACACGCTTTTACGGCGCCCAACGCTCGGGCGAAGGCCCCAATTGGCTGATTATGGATCACGATTCCGGTAAGGATTTCGTCAACGATGCCGACGGGGATTATAGCCTGTCCGGAGGCTGGCACGATTGCGGGGACCATGTTAAATACGGCCAGACCCAGTTCTATAGCGGTTACTTGCTGCTGAAGGCCTACTCGGAATTCCCCCAGGGCTTCGACGACGATTACAGCCCCGATTACGCAGGCTACAAACAGAGCGGCGACTTCACCTGGGAGGGCCATAAAGGCGGGCCCAACGGCATCCCCGACATCCTGGACGAGGTCAAGTACGCCACCGATTACTTCATCAAATGCGCGCGCAGCGAGTCCGTCTTCTACCATCAGGTGGGGGACGGCAACCTGGACCATAAGCATTGGATCACCTCGGTGAAGATGGCGACCTTGGGCGCGCAGGACGGGGGACAGCCGCGCAAGGTCTTCAAGAATCCCGCCGATGCCTCTATGCCTTCGTTTTGCGCGGCCGCCTTGGCCGTGATGTCCCGCGTCTACCGCAAGTTCGACGGGGCCTACGCCGATCTTTGCCTACAACATGCGCGTTTCGCCTTCGCCTACGCCAAGGCCAACCCCGGCACCATCGCGACGCCGGACGGAAGCTTCTACCCCGCCAACGCGCGCTGGCAGGACGATTACGCCGCGGCGGCCGCGGAGCTGTACCGGACCACGGGGGAAGCCTCCTTCCTCGATGAGGCCAAGGCGAAAGCGGGCAGCGTGGTCGACCACAACTATTCATTGTGCTACAACAACAACGATGATCTGGCCGCCTACGACCTGGCGCAGGAGGGCGTTTCGGACAAGGCCGCCTTGGTGCAGAAGCTGGCCGATCGCTATAAGGGCAGCGTGAACGGGGCCGGGGTGGGAACCATCGGCGATTCCTGGGGGCGGCTGCGCTTCCCGATGAACCAGACCTTCGTGACCGGGCTGGCGGGCAAGTTGAAGAACGCCACCTCCGTAGATCCCTTCGCCTGGAAGAACATCGATTACGTGCTGGGATCCAATTCGGCGGGACTATCTTTCGTGGTCGGCTTCGGCGCCAAGAGCGCCCAGCATCCCCATCATCGGAACGTCTACCTGTCCGACGACGACACCGGTCCGGATAAGGCGCCGCCCATTCCCGATCGCAACCGGCAGTTCGGCGTCATGGTGGGCGGGACTCTGGACCCGTCCCAATTCCAGGACCAGACCGGAAGCTACCAGTACACCGAAGGCTGCATCGATTACAACGCCGGACTAGTCGCCGCGCTGGGGTACGTTTTGGCGCTGACCGCGCCCGTGGACACGGGGAAGTTCACGGGGCACGGTTCCGCCATACGGCCCCGGCGCGGGCGCGTGGAGATGCATCCCGTTGACGAGGCTTTGAGCATCGACGCCTTGGGTCGGTTGCGGGCGGCCCAGGCAGGCGCGGACGCCATGGGGTGGGAGATTCCGGCGAAGCCTGGTTACTAAGCCATATCCCCCGCGCCGGTGTAGGCGCATGAGTTCCATTTGATTAACTTGCGCGATAAACCGAAATGACTGACTTTGATATCCATTGAAGGAAAGTCGGAATCGCGGAGCGGGAATTTGGATTCGGAAATCGGTGAGCTGGAAGAGATCGGGCAACTGCTCTTGGACGTCGGCTCGAAATTGATGGTTTCCGGGGCAAGCACGGATCGGGTCCGGGTCACCGTCGATCGGATGGCGGACGCGCTCGGTTGCGATGTCGAATTGTTCATTACCCACCGCGCCCTGAGCATGACCATTAAAAATGCTTCCGGACTTTCATCCAGCAGCATTCTCAGGACCCCGCCGCATGCCGTGAATTATGGCCTGGTTTCCGGGATCAGCATCATCAGTTGGCGCATGGTCGAGGAAAAATGGAGCGTGGAAAAAATCAAGGCCGAGCTGGCGCAACTGGAATCGAAGCCTAGATATCCACGTTTGCTGGTCCTTTCCTTGGTGGCATTGGCCGGTGCATCCTTTTGCCGCATATTCGGAGGCGATGGGATGGAAATGGCCAACACCTTTTTCGCCACTTTTTTCGGTCTCTTGGTTTTGCAAGAAGCGAGAAAGTCGCGGTTCAACCCCTATCTCTGCGTGCTATTCGCATCCATCTCGGCCTCCTTGGTTTCCGGGATAGGCTACAAGTTGGGATTGAGCGACACCATGGAGCATGCCTTCGCCGCTTCCGTCCTTTTCCTGATCCCGGGAATCCCCCTCATCAATGCCTTGACGGACATGATTGACGGAAACGTCCTCAACGGCTGGGTACGCGGAGTCCATGCGTTTCTCACGATATTCATGGTGGCCGTAGGCTTATTGTTCGCCATGCTGGTTTACCGGATTTAAAATCATGATCCCCTACAATGCCATGGAAACAGCGGTATGGTGCGGATTCGCGGGCCTCGGATTCGGGGTTCTTTTCAATGTGCCCCCCCGCTCGCTTCTGGTCATCTGGTTGCTCGCCGCCCTGGGTGGTTTCACAAAAAACATTTTGACCCTTGCGGGGACCGACCTGATCCTAGCGTCGTTGGCCGGGGCAACGCTGATCGGGGTATTGAGCATTTTCGCCGCCCATCAAAAGCATGCGCCCCCCTTGGTGTTTTCGATACCGGCTCTGATTCCCATGGTGCCCGGCGTATTCGGATTCCGCACCATGCTGGGCCTAATCAAGCTTTCCAGCTCGGTCAGCCAGGAGGGGTATTCCCTCGTCCTGTTTCAATGCATCAACAACGGCATCAAGACCGCTTTGATCACGTTGAGCTTGGCCGTCGGAGCGTCCATCCCCATGTTGCTGACCCGGAAAACGTCCGCGAAGGATTTGAAATTCTCTTTGCGCCGGAAATAGGGAAATAGCAGCAGGCCGGTCCCGCTGAGAAGGGACCGGCCGAAATCATGCAAGATGCCTTTTGCGGCTACTCGTTATACACGTAGAAGGGGCCCTGCGCGGTGGTTCCCCCGACGTCGTTGTCGATCAGGACCATGTTGTATTGATCGTTCGATTCCCATGGCGAAATCCCGAACGGAAGCGCGAAGACCCGGCTGTTAATGGTACCGAAGGAAGCGTCCCCATTGGCCATTCCGCTCGCGGCGGTATTCTTGAAGACATAGAGGTGGGTATTGCCGACATCGCTCATCGCCTGGAAATCATTCCCCGCGACCCGCCGGAATACGGCGCCTCCGATAGTAGCGGGATTATGGAAGAGATAGTCCGTGTGGCAAGAGGGACAGCCGGGGTTGGTCAAGTCGAAAGAAAGATCCACCTTACCCATGGCGTTGCCGTTGGCATAGGGCAATACGAGCCACATATAGTACCCAGCCTCGTTCGCGGAAAAGGTATGCGTTAAATAGGCGTCCCTGCCTCCGCCGCCGTCATCGTTCATGTCGACGATCCGGAATCCTTGCTGCCCATGGGGATTGAGCGTCCCGTTCGCCAGGAAAGCCGGATCATTGAACTGGATCAGGAATATCATGGGGTCGGCCGGATTGAGGGTATTGAGATTCGAGACCCTTGCGATTATCGTCGCCACCGCGTGGGTGGTCGCCTTGAAGACCAACTTGGGGACATAAGTCGCGGTATAATTGGTCTGGAAAGTCAAGGTTCCCGCGGTCTTGGCTGCGGCTTTGGCGCCTGTTGCGGGAGCGCCCGGATTGGCGGCGGACGCCGCGGGCGAAGTCACGGAGAAACGGGCGTTCAATTTAGAGAGTTCTTGATCGTAATCCAGCGGCGCGCTGGCCTTGAGCTTGAGAACCGCGGCGGTATATTCGCTTTGGGAAGAAGAGGCCGTGGGACCGGTTTCCGCCGTTTGGCAACCGGAAAACGCCAGCGGTAACAGGGTGGATATGGCAAGGCCATAGGCCAGGGATAGGCGGTTGTTCGGATTCATTTGGTTCCTTTCATGCGACGAGCGTCGGGGACGCTTGAATGGGATGCATGGAAGGCTGGATTTGTTCCGGTTTTTTCCGGAAGGTTTTTAGCTTCCCTTGATGGCCTCCGCCTTTTCCCATGCACTGGCGGCCGTCGCCTTGGGCTCCCTCTTCCGTTGGGAGAAACCTCACCTAAAATTCTGGTTGTGCGGGATGGCCTGCGCCGTCCTTCCCGACTTGGACAGCCTGGGGTTCGCCTTGGGCGTTCCTTACGGATCGATGTTCGGCCACCGCGGATTCACCCACTCGCTGGCTTTCGCGCTGCTGCTGGGAATCCTGGCAGCCCTGATGTTTTTCCGGGACGAGTTCCGCCGCGGTCGCGGGGCACGGGTTTGCCTTTACCTGTTTTTATCGACCGCTTCGCATGGGGTGTTGGATGCTCTGACCAATGGCGGACTGGGCGTAGCCTTCTTCTCCCCGTTCAATCCGAGGCGGTACTTTTTTCCCTACCATCCGGTGCAGGTCTCCCCCATCAATGCCCTTCGGTTCCTGCAGGACAGAGGGTGGGCGGTGATGGCAAGCGAATGGAAATGGCTGATGCTGCCGTTGCTGGCTTTGACAATCGGCGCGGAGGGGTTGCGGCGCGCTCTGAAGCGGACCCACTCCGGATCCCCGGAAGCCGGGTAAGTTCACATCGACCCCGGTAGTCCGGCCGGAATCAGCCTTCCCGGATCACGTCCACTTCGACCTTCAGCTTTTGTGTCCCACCGCCATAGAGAACTCCACGCAGAGGGCTGACGTCGGAGAAGTCCCGGCCCCAGGCCAAGGTGATATGCTGCGGCCCGGGCATCAGCAGATTGGTGGGATCATAATCGATCCATCCCGCTTCCGGGACGTAAAGGGAGACCCAGGCATGGGTCGCGTCGGCGCCGATTAGTTTCGGCTTCCCGGACTTAGGAAGGGTTTCGATGTAACCGCTCACGTAACGGGCCGCAAGCCCTAAGCTGCGTAAGCAACCGAGCATCAGATGGGAGAAGTCTTGGCAGACGCCGCAGCGGATCTGGAACACCATCTCCAAGGTGGTTTTGAGGCCGGTTGCGCCCGGCAGGAATCGAAAGTCCCGATGGATGCGACGCATCAATTGGAACGCGCCTTCGGCCGCCGGGCGACCGGGTGGGAAGGCCGCCGCCGCGTATTCGCGCAGTTCGGGGAAGGGCTTGACCATCGGGGAGTCGAGGGTGAATTGCAAAGCGTCCTGGGTTTCGGGGGAAGCCGCCTCCCGTAACGTTTGCGCTACTTCCTCCCAAGGCGGGGAGCCCGGGGGGCCGCCCCGGTCGGACCAGGAAACGTCGACCCGGCTATGGCTGGTGATCTCGAAACGCTCATGGGCCCCGGCTGCCTTGAAGACGGCCGTGGGGTTCCCGAAAAAATCGGATTCCTCGCGCACGTCCTCCAGGCCCGGCTCGGAATCCAGGGCGAAGTGGGTCACGCGCTGGCCGGCCAACTCGCGCGGGCGCAAGCGGGCCAGGTTGACGCTGAGTTCCACGGGTTCGGAATAGACGTAAATGGTGCGATGGCGGACGGCGTAGATCGGCATGTCAGCCCCATTCCCGCAACGCTTGCGGCAGCGGTATTGCTTGGAAGAATTCGCGCGCCAGGGCATCGGAGACCCGTCCAAGCCCGTCCTCCAGGCTGCGGAGCAAATGCTCGAAGCCTTCGTTGCCGGCCGGAGACAGGATCCCGCCATTGGCCTCGGCCTCGAAAAGCCGCGCCTGCGTGAGCGCTTTCAGGACCGCCTTCCGGCAAGCAGGCAGGAGCATGGTCCCGCCCGAGGGCAGATGCCCGAGCTCCTCGTGGAAACCAGCCAATTGGAAGGCCACGGAACGGGGATTGGCTTCGTCCGCCAGGAGCATTTCGGCGGCCGATCCCGCCTGGGGCGCCCGGGGGTAACGTTGGCGATACGTCAGCGCGCCGTCGTGGCAGGCCAGCAACGTTTCGATCAACCCGTCGGGTGGCTTGGTCACCCCGCCCAAGCTAGCATCCAGCATGCGGACAACGCACAAGGCGCGCTCCAGGGAATGTCCCAGCCCTAAAAAGCGCCGCACCGGGCCCAAGGCCAAGCCGTCGGCTTGCAGCCCCGCCAATCCGCCCAGATGCAAGATGGCCTGATCGAGCCAGGGCAGCGTCCCGCCCGGCTCCCGCGGCGGCATCAAGGAGTTGATCGCGCGCCAACTATCGTCGGGAAGCAAATCGCGCACGGCTCGCGCGGCCCGGCGCACGGCCGCCCGGTTGAAAGCCGGCGATCCCATGCCGTGCTCGTCGTCTAGGGCAGCCTCCAAGGCCGTTTCCAGGGCTCCCGCGTCTTCGGAGGTGGCGAAGTTCGGCTGGTAAGCCTGGAGCAGACGGAGCCAATGCGGGCCGGGCGGACCGCCCTCGGAGCGCGCGGCCATCAGGGCTTCGCGCCAGAGGCGCAGTTGGGATCCCAGGCGCTCTTGATAACGACCAAGCCAGAAAAGGTTTTCCGAGGCGTACCCCGGCAAGGCCCCATGCGGACGGGTCGTACGCGAAGGGGCGTCTTCGGGCGCATGCGTGTCCGTCGGAACAACCATGGCTTCGCCCGGCGCCGGTTCGGAAACGGGCGCCGCGGCATCCGGAGGAGGCGCGGCCCAGGACAAGGGCTCGGAAGCCAGGATCCAGGTATCCTTGGCGATACCCCCCTCCTGGCCGGTCACTCCCGTGCCGCCCGTCCGTCCCGCGACGCGGGTAAGGCCGCCGGGCATAACCGCGAACGATCCGTCCACGGCGGCCAAGAAACTGCGTAGTACCAGGGGCCGGGGTTCGAGGCGGCCCTCCACGAAACAGGGCGCGGTGGACAGGTTCAGGCGTTCCTGCACCAGGTATAGATGCGGCTTGGCGCGGATGCGGGCCAAGAGCTTTTCGCGTTGCTCTCGGGACAGGCCTTGGTAGAACCATGTACTGCGCTTCGGCCCTTGGTACAAGGGCTTGACGACGCGGTCCTCGAGGTTGGCCAATGCCTCTTCGCGTTGGCGCGCATCGCCGCACCACCAAGTGCGCGCGGAGGGCAAGCGCAGATCTTGCCCGAACAGGCGGCGGCAGAGCTCCGGCAGGAAGGCCATCAGCCCGGAGCCCGCCAGGACGCCGCTACCCAGGGCATTGCAAACCGCCACCGTTCGATTCCGTACTGCCTGGACCAAGCCGGGAACACCCAGCAGGGAATGGCCGGCCAATTCCAGGGGATCGCAAAAAGCATCGTCCACCCGCCGCAGGATCACGTCCACCGGACGCGAACCCTCCACGGAAGGGAGATGGATGCCTCCGTCCCGTGGCATCAGATCGCCGCCGCGCACCAAGGGGATGCCCAGGTAACTTGCGAGATACGCCTGCTCGGAATAGGTCTCGTTATCGGCTCCGGGCGAAAGCAGCACCAGGAATGGATCACGCGTCCCCGGCGGGGCCGCCTCGACCAAACCGCGCCTGAGGGACTGGAAGAACGCCTCCAGGCGATGCACCCCGGCTTGGCGGAACAGGCTGGGCATGGCCCGGCCCAGGGCGGCGCGGTTCTCCAGGGCATAGCCGTAGCCGGAAGGATTCTGCCCGCGATCGCTCACCACGCGGAAAGCCCCATCGGGACCCCGCGCCAGATCGGCGGAATAGCATCGCAACATGCGGGTGCGGGCCGCCGGCCCCCCGGCGCAAGGCCTCAGGAATCCGGGATGGGACCACAGGAACAGGGCCGGCAAAACGCCTTCACGCACGAGTTTGCGCGGCCCGTAGACGTCCCTGAGCACCGCATCCAGGAGCTCGGCGCGCTGCACCAGGCCGCTCTCGACCGCTTCCCACTCGACGCTGGAAAAAACCAGGGGAATGGGATCGAGGGACCAGGGGCGTTCGGCGACCTTGCCATCGCCATACACGTTGTAAGTTACGCCATCGCGGCGCATGTACTCGGCCAGATCGACCCGGCGGCGGCCCATTTCGCCCGGACCCAATTCGGCCAGGGTCGCGGCCAAGCCCGCCCAGGAGGGCCGCACCTCCCCCGCGGCGTTGAGCATTTCGTCCCAACCGCCCGCGGCGGGAAGATATCCGCGCAACAGCCCGGAACCGGACTCGGCGGTACCGGAAGATTCCAAGATCATGTCCCGGGAATTCCGGATGGGATGGAGGCCATGGGGCGAGGATAGCATTTCGCGATGCGGGCCTCAAGCATGCGGCGGGACCCCGTCATCGGCAGCGCCGTAGATCAAGGGTACAAGGATGATCGGGGTGCCGGGGCGCGGCCAAGGGGCGCACCGGCCCGGGACGGTGGCCGCGGGATTCGAAGCGGGCATTGCGCCGGGCTTCCGCCTCGGCGGCGTTCACCGGGAAAGCGGCGTAATTGCGGCCCGCCGGATCGGCCACGTGGTAGGTGCATCCGCCGAGCGAGAGGCCGCTCCACAAATCCACTACGTCGAAGGCCAAGGGCACATGGGTCGGGATCAGGGGATGCAAGCATGCCGGAGGGCGCCAAGCCCGGTAACGCACCCCTGCCACGGCTTCCCCTTGGGTGCCGGTCGCGCTGAGCGGCAGGGCGAAACCGTTGCAGGTTACCGCATGTCGGGTGGACGCGTAACCATTCACCTTCACTTGCACCCGCTCCAGGGAGGAATCGACGAAGCGGGCCGTTCCCGATCCGGACGCTTCTTCCCCCAACACGTGCCAGGGCTCGCCGGCCTGCCGCACTTCCACCGTGAGATCGCGCAAGTGCAAGGTGCCGCAACGGGGGAAACGGAACTCCAGGAAAGGCGCATACCATTCCGGACGCAGATCATAACCGGCGCGCCCTAGGTAACCCAAGGCATCCTCGAAATCCCGCCACAGGAAGTGCGGCAGCATCCAGCGATCGTGGAGGGAGGTACCCCAGGGCTGCAACGGCGCGTCGTAAGGCTGTTCCCAGAAACGGGTGATCAATGCCCTCACCAACAGGGATTGGGCCGCCGCCAGGCGGGGATGCGGCGGCATCTCGAAGCCGCGCAATTCCACCAGTCCCAGGCGCCCCATCAGGCTGTCGGGATTATGCAGCTTATCGATGCAGATCTCAGCCCGATGGGTATTCCCCGTCAGATCGACAAGGAGATTACGGAACAAGCGATCCACGGTCCATGGGAAAGACGGAGCCCCGGGGACGGGATGCGCGGGAGAATAGATTCCCGCCGGCAATTGTTTGAAAGCCAGATCCAATTCGGCCAAAGCATCGTCGCGGGCCTCGTCCACGCGGGGCGACTGGCTGGTCGGGCCGATGAAAAGACCGGAGAACAGGTACGACAGGCTGGGATGGTTTTGCCAAAACCCGATCAGGCTGCGTAAAAGATGCGGCCGATGCAGGAAAGGGCTGTCGGCCGGGCGCTCGGCCCCCAGGACGATATGGTTGCCGCCCCCGGTGCCGGTATGCCGTCCGTCCAGGTTGAACTTTTCCGCCCGCAGACGGCAGGCCCCCGCCTCCGCGTACAGGATTTCCATCTTCCCGATCAGATCCTGCCAATCGGCGGAAGGGTGGATGTTGACTTCGATGACGCCGGGATCGGGGGTAACCGCGAAGCTACGCAGGCGGTAATCGGAGGGAGGCCGATAGCCTTCCAGCCGCACCGGCAATCCGCATTCGGAGGCGGCGGCCTCGACGGAGGCGACCAGGCCCAGCCAGGATTCGATCTGGGACAGGGGCGGGAAGAAAACGTGGAGATGGCCTTCGCGGGCCTCCACGCAAAGGGACGTGCGGACCACGCCCGTGGCGGGATCGATGGCCGGGCCCGCTTGCTCTTGTACGCCCTGCGCGGGCGCTGCGTGCGCAACTCCCCTGTCGGCCGCACTCGATCTCCTATCGGCCAAACCCGATTCCCTGTCGGCCATACGCGCATTTTCGATCGCTCCCAGCGAAGGGCGCGCGGCCAGAGGCGAAACCTCAGCCGGGAATTCGGCCGGGATCGGCCGGCCCGGCAGGCTGTCTAGAGGCAAACGGAATCCCATGGGCGAATCGCCGGGGATGAGATACAGGTGCTTCCGCCGCATGGGCCAAGCCCCCGAGCGCCAGCGCAAGAGCAAGTCGTCGAAGTCGGCCGCCAAGGGCAGGACGTAACCTGCCGGTTCCCCCAGATCCCCATCCAGCAAGCGCAGCAGCCGCGCGCGTTCCATGCCGTCCTTCAGGTCCGCCCTCGCCGGATCGAAATCGTCCGGCAGCCCGCCTTCCTTCCAGAGGTAGTACAGGACGTCTTCATAGGCGGGCCGCGCCAGGTCGGGATCCAAGGAGAGCCGCCGCGCGATGGCTTGCGCCAACGCCTTCGCCTCGCGCACCCCGAAATGTCCCGCGCCCTCGTCTTTGGCCAGCAAGGCCGCATCGCGCCAGATGGGTTTACCGTCCGGGCGCCAATACACCGTCAGGGCCCAGCGGGGCAGGGGCTCTCCGGGATACCATTTTCCTTGGCCATAATGGGGGACGCCGCCCGGGGCGAAATGCGCTTGCATCCGCCGCATCAGCTGTTCGGCCAGCGCCCGCTTGCGGGTTCCCAAGGCCTCGGTATTCCATTCGGGCGCTTCGGTATCGTCCGCCGAGACGAAGGTGGGCTCGCCGCCTTGGGTCAGGAACAGGCCGGAGGCCGCCATATCCTTATCGATTCGATCGCCCAGGTCCATGAGCGCATGCCATTCCTCGTCGGGAATGGGCGCGGTCACGCGCGGCTCTTCCTTGAGGCGCGCCACCTCCATGGCATGGCTAAATTCGGTTTCGCAGGTGGACACCGATCCGGTTATCGGCGCGGCTTCCTCGGGCGAGGGCGAGCAGCTTAAAGGAATATGGCCTTCGCCCGCCATCATGCCCGAAGTGGGGTCCAGCCCGATCCATCCGGCGCCGGGCACGTAGACTTCGGTCCAGGCATGCAAATCGGTGAAGTCCACCATCGGCCCTACAGGCCCTTCCAAGGGCGATTGATCGGGGCGTAATTGGATCAGGTAGCCGGAGGCGAAGCGCGAGGCCAGGCCCAGGTGCCGGAAGATCTGCGCGAGCAGCCAGGCCGAATCCCGGCACGATCCCGATCCCAAGCGCAGGGTTTCCTCGCAGGTTTGCACGCCGGGTTCCAGGCGGATGGTATAGCCAACGGCGGATTGCACGGCGCGGTTCAAATCCATCAGGAATCCCACGGTTCCCCGCGGGGTCCGATCCACCTTGCGCAGCCAACCTTGCAGCCGCGGCCCGTCCTCGCGCACTTCGAGATAGGGGCGCAGCGATTCACGCAAGGCGGCCGGATATTCGAACGGGAATTTCTCCGCGTCCGGCTCCAGGAAGAAATCGAAAGGATTGATGACGGTCATGTCCGCCACCAACCCCACTTCCACGGAGAATTTGCGTTGCGGCTGGGGAAAGACGACGCGCGCCAGGAAATTTCCGAAGGGATCTTGCTGCCAGTTAAGGAAGTGGCCAGCGGGATGGATCTTCAGGGAATAAGCCTGCACGGGAGTACGGCAATGCGCCGCCGGCCTTAGGCGGATGAGCTGCGGCGATAGCGTAACCGGGCGGTCATAAGCATAAGAGGAGACGTGCTTTAAGGAAACTTTTACCGCCATGCGGAAGCAAGCCTGCAAGGACTGAGCCAGGGAATTTGGCATTCGAATCGGGGACTACGCTGGGAATTGGGGTGGATGACCGGATGATACGGACGCGGAAAAGAACAACAACTGACATTCGCCGGTAATTGTCAGGGTTGCGCACCCTACCCGTCGGAGATTGTTTAAGCGCATGGTTCGCCTTCCTCTTTCCACCTACCGTATCCAATTCCACAAGGCCTGTCCCTTCCAAGCCGCCCGCGATATCATCGCCTACTTGTCCGATTTGGGCATTTCGGACCTTTACGCCTCCCCCATCTTCAAGGCCCGCGAAGGCAGCGAGCATGGCTACGACGTGGTGGATCATAGCCAGATCAACCCCGAGTTGGGCGCCAGCGAAGACCTGGATGCGCTTTCCCAATCCTTGCGCGAACGAAACATGGGCTGGCTTCAAGATATCGTACCCAACCATATGGCCTACGATTCCGAGAACAGGCTGCTGATGGACGTGCTGGAGAACGGGCCGCGTTCGCGCTTCCTGAATTTCTTCGACATCGAGTGGAACCACCATGACGAAAGCCTGAAAGGCAAGCTCTTGGCCCCCATCCTGGGAAGCTTCTTCGGGGAATGCCTGGAGAACGGCGACATAACCTTGGAGTTCGGCCCCCTGGGGCTTTCCATCCGCTACTCCTCCAACGTGTACCCCTTACGCATCGAGTCGTACGCCGAGGTGTTGGGTTCGGACCTTACGGTGTTGCGCAAGCGCTTGGACCGCAAGCATCCTGACTATTTGAAACTAATGGGGGTCTTCTTCATCCTCAAGAACCTCCCCGAGAACGGCGACGTCGGCGAGCGTTACGATCAGATCGGCTTCATCAAGTCCATGCTTTGGGAGCTGTACGAATCCAACCCGGTCATCAAACTGTACGTGGACGAAGCCCTGCGCCAGTATAACGGGTCCAAAGGCACTCCCGCCAGCTTCAAAAAACTGTCCGCCCTACTGGCCCAGCAGAATTTCCGCCTGGCCTTCTGGCGCGTGGGCGTGGAAGAGGTCAACTACCGCCGTTTCTTCGCCGTCAACGATCTCATCTCACTTCGCATCGAGGATCGCGAAGTGTTCGATCGGGTCCATCAGCTTCCCTTGCGCTTGCTCGCCTCCGACGTGTTCACGGGGCTGAGGGTTGATCATATCGACGGCCTGTATCATCCGCAGCAATACCTGAACCGCCTACGCGAGGTCGCTCCGGATGCCTTCATCGCGGTGGAAAAAATCCTCGCGCCGGGGGAACCGCTCAAGCCGGCATGGCCCATCCAAGGGACCACGGGTTACGACTTCCTGGGCATGGTGAACGGCCTGTTCGTAATGACCGGCAATGCGGACAAGCTGGATTCCCTGTATAAGGCCTTCACGGGCATGCAGTCGGCGTGCGGGACCATCGCCAACGAAGATAAACGCCTTTTGATCGAAAAGGATTTATACGGCGGGCTCGAGAACCTGGTCTATCAGCTCAAGACCATCGCCACCCGCTTCACCCAGGCCTCGGACTTCACCCTGTCGGGTTTCCGCAAGGCGCTGGAAGAAGCCTTCGTGCACTTTCCCGTCTACCGCACCTATATCAACGAGGACGGGGCCGACGAACGCGATCGGCAGGTGATCTCCTGGACCATGGAAAAGGCGCGGGCGAGCCTTCCCAGCCATGCCCACGAAATCGATTTCATCGAACGCATGCTGCTGGCCCAATCCAATCCCGCCTATAGCAAGGAGGAGAAGAAAAACGCGCTCGAGTTCGCCATGCGCTTGCAGCAATTCACCTCCCCCCTGATGGCCAAGGGCATCGAGGATACCTTCCTGTATGTTTACAACCGGCTGATATCGCTTAACGACGTAGGCATCAACCCCGATCATTTCGGGTATACGGCGGGGGAATTCCACGCCTTCAACCGGCAGCGCCTGGCGGCCTGGCCGCATACCATGAATGCGACCGCGACCCACGACACCAAGCGCGGCGAAGACGTGCGCGCCCGCATCGACGTACTCTCGGAACTTCCCCAGGAATGGGAGGCGAAGACGGCGGAGTGGCGCCGCGCCAATCGGGGTTTCAGCCGCCGGCGCAATGCCTTCGAAATCCCGGACGGGAATGATGAGTACTTCCTTTACCAGACCTTGATCGGCGCTTGGCCCTTCGACGACTCCGAATTGCCGGCTTTCCGCGAGCGCATGCGGCAATACCTGGTGAAGGCCGTTCGCGAGGCCAAGGTACATACCGTATGGGTGAAGCCGGACCGCGAATACGAGGAGGGTTACCTGGATTTCCTGGACCGGCTCCTCGATCCGGAATCCGGAAAGGCCTTCCGGGATTCCTTCGCGCCCTTCCAACGCAAAGTGGCCTGGTTCGGAATGTGGAACGCGCTCTCGCAGGCGCTGCTCAAGATCGCCTCGCCCGGCATCCCCGACTTCTATCAAGGCTCGGAGCTGTGGGACCTGGACCTGGTGGACCCGGACAACCGGAGGCCCGTCGATTACGGCCGCCGCATGGCGGCCTTGAAGGAGATTCGTGGAAGGGAAGGGTCCGATCCGGCCGGCCTGATAGCGGATCTGCTGCGGACCCCGCAGGACGGGCGTTGCAAGCTTTTCCTGATCGCCCGGGCCCTGAAGGCGAGAGCCGCGTCGCCATCGGTTTTCCAATCCGGGGAATACCTGCCTTTGAGCGGCGAAGGCGAGCATAAGGACAGCGTGGTGGCCTTCGCCCGCAGCTTCGGAAGCCATTGGGTGATCGTGGCCGCCCCCCGTTTCCTGGCGGGCTTCGTCCCCGAAGGGAGCCTGCCGTTGGGAAGAGGGCTTTGGGCCGATACGCGGCTGCGCATCCCCGGCGATGCGCCGCTGAGCTGGCGCGATGCGATCGGCGGCGGGGAACTGGTCAGCGAAAACGGAACGCTGGCGGTAGGAGAGGTCTTCGCTCGCTTTCCGGCGGCGCTGCTCGAAGGACAAGCCTGACCCGCCCGGAATAGAGAAGGGGCGGTCGCTATGGCCGCCCCTTCATGCGAATGCGGCGCCCAGCTTTAGGGCGCCGTCGCGTTTGTCTTAGTTGATGACGCTGCCAGGCACGGCGCCGTTCACGATCACTTTGCCCACCTTGCCTATCACCACGGTCAGCTTACCGGTGCCGGTGGTGGGGCCGACCCATCCGAGGGTCACGGCGCGGGTGTCGTCATTGCCGGCGGTGACCGAGAAAGTGGAGGAGCCGCTATAGAGCAGGCCCGTGTAGGTGTGCAAAGTTCCGTAGGCTTCCAAGGTAACGGTGTGCGAGCCGAGGGTGATATAGTCGAAGTACAGGCTCACGTTGGCGCCGCCCGCGAAGTAACCCGAGGCCAGGGTCGAATCGCCGCGGATAACGCCATCCACCTTGAGCACCACGCGGTTCAGATTCAACTTATCCTTACCGGTGCCGGAAACCGTGGAGGAGATGCTGTCCGGTAAAGTGTTGAAATTGGCCTGATACATCTCGAAACGGGAAGTGAGGTTCAGGCTCACGGCGGCGGTATCGGCCGGCTTCACGAAGAACGAAGCGGAGCTACCCGAATGGATCACGGAATCCTTGGCATCGAGCGTCTTGGCGTTCACGGTCCAATTGCGCAGGGGCTTCAGGGTTAAGGTCCGCAGCACGGTAACCGCGTCGTTACCGGTGACGGCGGCGGTATCCCGCACCGTATCGGCGGGGGAAGCGCCGGAGACCGCTTCCAATATCAGCTTCTGTAGGTTGATGGTGGAAGTCTTGGAAAGGGAACCGACCTTGCCCAGCAGCAAGGTGGCCTTCACCGTCCCGGCGGCTTCTTGCGTCGGATCCTTCGCGCCCGGATCGGACGCGGTCGTCGGATTGGCGCCGCAGTGCAATAGCGCGAGCGGAGCCAGGGCGGCGATGAGGACTTTGGCGAAGGTCAGCTTGGCTTTGTGCATGATGGTGTCTCCCGTTCCACCATCATTATCGCCCGCGGCGTCGCCGACCTTAACGACAAAGTTGAAGTTATCTTCCAAGCCGTGGCGGGGCTCACTCAGGCGATCCCCTACCCTGGATCGGATAAGCGGAGAGAATGGACCCGGCTTCGGTCGTACCTTGGGGTTATCCGGTTTCGGGAAGTCCCAAAGTCCCGCGGTTTCCCAATCCCCTAAAACGATCTCCCCGCAAAGCGGACAATGACTGGCTCAGGCTTACGGTTTAGAAGGACGCGCCCCGTACCATGAGCCATGATCCTGCGTACACCAGCGCCAGGTAGGCCCAAAGCGCGGAAAGAAGCCAATGCATGACGGTATTGAACCGGCTTCCGCGCCAATGGGACCGATCGTAAACGAACCATTGGAAAACCAGGCGTATCGCCCAGAACCCGGAAAACCCCGCCAGCACCAGGGGGGCGAGAGCGGTCCTCTCCAGTAAGGATCGCGGCGCGAGTAGCGAAAGGGATCCCGCAAGCATCAGGACCAGGCATATGAAAAACGTATGCACCATGAATATTTGTCTATTCAGAGGCGATAGGCGCGCCAGCTCTTCTTTCCAATGGAACCGCTTGGGGAACGACAAATGAAGCAGGGCTAATGCGATCTGCAAGACCCCGGCTAGGCGTAAATGGAATTCGCAATTCATGCTCCCGGCTCCAATTCGAAGATCCGGACGAAGGGGGTACATTCGCGCTCCACGGCGACCCGCCAGCCGGCCGAGGCGAAGGTATGTAGCCATGCGCGCCGGGAAAGGAAATGGAATACGCCCGGCCCGTAAGCGAGGAAATTCCATGCGTCCCGCAAATGCTCTACCACCCGGATCCGCCCCGTGGAGCCGGCCGCCCGGGCCAACTCCCGGAACAGGGCTATCCGTTCCTCCGCTGAACGCAATTCATGGGCCGAGAAAACCAGCAAACCAAGCGCCAGGGCACCCGTGCGTATGGGAATGGAATCGATCGCGATGGACTCCGCGGGCCCGCGCATCAGGGCGCGGGCGCGGTCCAGGGAGCCCGACCACTTTTTCCCGGGCAGGTGGAAATCGAAAACACGGAACGGCAGGCCTGGCATCCGGGAGAAGACGTGCGCGCTCGCTTCGTCCTGCCCGGCATGAAAGATGGCGATACTACCGTCGGCGTCGACTCCATCCAACCATGCCCCCTGGGCGAGGGAGGAGCGATCGTAAACCAGCCAGGAAACCAGCAAGGAGGCCGCCAGCCAATATCCGGTCCCCGCCATGCACGCGACCGCCAGCATGCGGGACCATGCTGGTGCTCCGCAAAGCAAGGCGCCCGTACCCGCCACCAGAATTCCCGCGCCAGCCAGGTACCATGGCAGATTGAAACGCAGGATTTTGACTACGCCGAGTCCCGCCTGGTTCATGGCGGCGCCTCCCGCAAAGCATGCACCCGCCCCCGCTCCCACCGGTACGGAATATTTTCGATCCAGAACGCATTGGCCAGCCTCCTGGGATAGGATCCGAATGGCTCCCGATCCAGGAACGAGCAATCCTCCACCTCGACCCGAACCGCCTTGGGGTCCCAGTGCCGGCGGACGCCCTTAACGATCACCAGGGAATGCGAGCCGGGTTCGTAAGCGAAGGTATGCGGCAGCGGACCCGCGAACCGCCGGGCCACCCCCAAATCGGGGAAAGGCGATTCTGGCGGAGGGCTATCCGCTTCGGTTTCCGTCCAAGCCTGGATCCGCACATCGGCTTCGCGCCCTGGGGTAGAGATCTCCAATCGGATTTTCCCGTCTTCGCGCGATTCCTTCGCCGTGCACTTGCGATATCCGTATCGTGTCATCAGGTTTCCGCCTAGAACCATGCCCCAGCGATCGGCATCGCTGCGCAATATGCGCAGGCCGCGTAATTCCCCGCCCGCCTGCGGCCGAAAGCGCGCGAAAATCCGGTATCCCGAAAGGAAGAAATCCCGCCCGCACCATCGCGGCCACCCGGCCGGCCTGAGCCCCTCGGTGCGCACGAGCGCGATGGCGAGGAAGCCGAAGCCCTCGTATTGGTCCAACGTAAGACCCGGCGGAAGCATAGGCCGTAGGATGGCTTCTGGATACGCGAAGGTCAGCACCAGGGAATAGCGGAAATGCGCCTGGATGGGGATGGGATGGCGGCGAAGGAAGTCCCGAATCAAGCCGGTCCCTGTTTGGTCCCGCGCAGGGCCAGATACCACCCGGATGCGAGGAAGATCGCGTTGGCGCAAACCATGGGGATGGGAGCGAGTAGCAACGGGCGCGCATAGGTCAGTTCCAACGCATTCATGATGCCGATGGCCGATGTTTGGGCGGCTGCGCACAATCGGGGCCGGCGCCCGGACAGAATCCACACGCCCATGGCGGTTTCCGCCAACCCGATGCATGCGGTAATCGGCCCCGCCCAAGCAGCACCGACGAAAACGGCGACGATACGGCGATGCCGGGGAACCAAGCCAAGCAGCTTGCAGCCCAATCCGAAGGAGATCCAGACCGCGGCCGTCGCCAGCCTCAAAAGGAGCAATCGGGAATTGCGGGGCACCCTCTTAAAGGTAGCAAGACCGGGGCAAGAACATTGGTCTCCATGGCCCCCTAAGCCAGGGCCAGGATGCGCGCCTCCCAAGGCCGCAACCGGGCCGCGCAATCATGCGGCAGATCCCGATAGTTGCCGATCGCCAAAGTCCCCTTCCCGACCAGACCCGCCTCCAGCGCCGATTCGCCATCGCAATAATTGCACAGGATCAAGAATCCCTTTCCTTCCCAGAGGCGGTGGTAGGCGACCACATGCTCGTCCTCCTCCATGAAGGGATAGAAGCTCCCATGGATCAAGGCGGCATTGGCCCGCCGGAACGCCAACAGGCGGCGGTAAAAGTTGAGGATCGAGTCCGGATCCCGCGCTTGGGCTTCGGCATTGATCTCCGTATGATTGGGATTGACGCCGATCCACGGCCGCCCGGTCGTGAAGCCCGCGTTCGGTCCCGCGGTCCACTGCATGGGCGTACGCGCGTTGTCCCGCGAGCGCGGGCGCAGCCAAGCGAACGCTTCCTCGGGCGGTTTCCCCTGCCGCACCAGATCCTCGTAGAACCTTTTCATCTCGATGTCGCGGTATTGATCCATCGAGGCGAAAGCCACATTGGTCATGCCCAATTCATCCCCCTGATAGAGGAATGGCGTGCCCGGGGAAGTGAGGATATGCACGGCCAGCAATTTGGCCGAGAGCTCCCGGAAAGCTCCGTCGTTGCCCAGGCTGGAAAGCATGCGCGGCGTATCATGGTTGCCGAGGGCCATGGTATTCCAACCGCGGCCCTGGAAGGCCATGAACCATTCCTTCACGCGCTCCTTCACGAACTTAGGCCCCCTGCGGTCGAAGAGAATGTCGGTCTGCACGACCATGTCGAGTTCCCGGCGCCGGGGATCCACGTATTTCCAGGCTTCCGAAGCGGGCGTGAAATGCACCTCCCCGACGGTAGCCGCCTTGTAGGGTACCAGCACGTCGCGGCGGAACTCGTGCAAAAGCTCATGCATGCCGGGATTGTTGGCATACAGCGCCAAGTCGAGCACATAGCGCCCGTCCTGCTTCCCGAACTCCGGGCGATAGGCCGCGTCCGGAAGGCCCGGGGGCTTCATCAGAAGGTTGATCACGTCCAGGCGGAAACCGTCCACCCCGCGCTCCAGCCAGCGCTGGACCATCTCGAAGGTTCCTTGCTTCACCTTGGAATGGTTCCAATTGAGATCGGGCTGATACTTGGAGAAAAGATGCAGATAGTATTCGCCGGTGGCGGGATCGAACTCCCATGCCGACCCGCCTACGAGGGACATCCAATTGTTGGGCTCGTGCCCATCCTTCCCCGGCCGCCAGATGTAATAGTCGCGTTTGGGATCTTTCTTCGAGCGCCGGGATTGCTTGAACCAGGGATGCTCATCGGATGTATGGTTCAGCACTAGGTCCAGGATGATGCGCAGATCCCGCTTATGCGCTTCCGAAACCAACTCGCGGAAATCCTGCAGGGTCCCGAACTCGGGATGCACGTCGTCGTAATCCGACACGTCGTATCCGGCATCGTGCAGGGGGGATGGAAAGAAGGGCGTGATCCATAAGGCCCCTACGCCCAGGTCTTTCAGGTAATCGAGTTTCCCGATGATCCCGCGCAGGTCTCCCGTTCCGTTGCCATCGGAATCCTTGAAGCTGCGCAGGAAGATCTCGTAGAAGACCGCCTCCTTCCACCAACGCCAGGCGGCCCTCACGGCGAATCCCCCCGGCGCGCAAAAACCACCGCTGCCGGAACAAGAGCCTGGCCGATGCGCTTCATTTCCAAATCCTCCCCATCCCGCACAGTCAATGCCGCGCGTTCGCCCTCGGAAACCGCTTTCCTGCAAATACGCTTTTTCGACTGGGGGCGGGAAATCCTGAGGGGCGAGGAATGGATACGGCCGCGCGGACAGCGCCTAACGCGCGCGAAGGGCCGCCGCAAGGGCGGCTACGCCAAGGACCGCAAAAATCGCCGCCGACGCCAGCCGGATCCACTTCAAAGGCAGCGACCGCGAGGCCCGATCGCCAAGCAACACGACCGGGACATTGGCGAGCATCATCCCGATGGTACTCCCGGCGACCACGGGCAGGAAGGCATGGAAACGCGCGGCCAGGGCCACCGTGGCGATCTGGGTCTTATCCCCCATCTCCGCCAGGAAAAAGGCGACCACGGTCGTTCCGAAGATCCCCAGACGGCCGGAATCCTCCTTGGCTTCGTCCGGGGAATCCGGGATCAAGGCCCAGGCCGCCATTCCCAGGAATGACGCCGCCAGGATCCACGACAGGATACGAAGACCCAGCAAGCTGGCCAGCCAAGCCCCCAAGGCGCCCGCACCCGCATGATTGGCGATGGTCGCGGTCAGGATCCCTAAGATGATGGGAACCGGCCGGCGGAACCGGGCCGCGAGAAAAAGGGACAACAACTGCGTCTTGTCGCCCATTTCCGCGAGGGCGACGATGCCGGTGGTGATGAGGAAGGATTGCATAGCGAAGGCTCCCAGGCGAGTGGTGCGGCCGATGGACGCAACGGCTCCCCGCCTGTCTGGAAGCGCTGCGCCCAAAGGTCTCGCCAAGCCCGAAGCCACCTGCGCCATGGTCATGCCGACCAAGTGTGTTGACGCAAGCCCCTTCGTTCGAAGGGCGGCTACTCCCCAATGGTCCGGTAAAATTAATTCCTGCGCGCGCGCCTATCCACCGGCTTGGCGGATTTTTCACCGGATATGTTGGCGTGTATCCGCGGTTGACGCGGCGGAAAGGAGGCCGCGGCGAAGGGTTTGGGCCATGCCTTCGATTTTATCGCACCAAATCCTGCAAGCCATCGTACGAATTGGGTTGCATTACCAGTGGCCTCTTCCCTTCCATCCGGCCTTTCGCACGATTTCACGCTAATACCGTTCGGCCGGGGATTTGCTCTCCCCAGCTAGGACCCTAGCCGGAGGTTTCTTCATGTCGAAATCCTTATCCCTTCTATCGTTTGCCCTCCTCACGCTTTGCGTCGCGCGCGGTCGCGCCGACTCCCCCGCCGAGTGGAAAGCCTATTTCGGGCTCGATTCGTCCCAACAAAAGCGCTTTGCGCAAGCGGAAAAAGAGCGGGCCGCCCAAGTGAAGCCCGCGCGCGATCAGGAGAAACCGCGCATCGAAAGCCTCAAGGGGCTGGTCGCGTCCAAGGCGTCCGATGCGCAAATCGGATCAACGTATTCCGAGATCCGCGCCGGAAAGAAAACCATCCAGTCGGCGGAGGAAGCCTTCCTGGACGCCCTGGCGGCCTTCCTGACGCCGACCCAGCAAGCGAAATGGATCCTGAAAGGCCATAAGCCTAAGAGCGGTCCCGGGAGCGAACCGCCGGCGGCGAAACCGCCTCAGCCGCCTCCGGATTCGGCCCAAAAGCAGGCTGCGAAGGCCGCCGCCGAAGCTTGGAAGCAATCCTTCGCGTTGACGCCCGATCAGAAACAGAAATTCGACGCGGCCAACAAGTCCAAGAACGAAACCATGCAGGGCCTGCAAGCCGCCAAGGAAACGGCCCTGGAGCAATTGAGCGCGAAGGTGGAAGCCAAGGCCCCGGACGCCGACATGAAAAGCGCCGTAGACGCCGCCCGTCGTTCGGTGGCGGCCATTCCCGCCGCCGAGGACGCCTATTGGGATGGCTTGGCCGGCTTCCTTACGCCGACGCAGCAGGCTAAGCTGTTTTTAAAGGGCAAGTAGGCAGCCACCCCCCGATCGAGGAAAGGATTTGCAGCGCGTTGGCGCTTCTCCCGTAACAGACAGGTTACGGTCTCTGGAATACCGGCATGCGCGCCTGTCCCGGCGGACGGCTCCGCCCGGCGACATCCACCGACGGCCCGGAGGCCTTACGAAGGGCCCGCACGGGGCGCAGGCCCGGCCGCTTGATCCCGATCCCCTCCGCTTTGCCGATGGGGGCGGCCAGATAGGGCTTTAGCTTGTCCAGCTTCCACTGCTCCACCGTGACCCAATCGTATTTCAGCAGGCCTCCCGTATCGCCCGAATTGGGATTGAGGCACCAGAAGGTCCAGGAATAATCCTTGCCCATGTACTTGAGGAATTCATCCAGCCAGACGCCGGACCGTCCCCCGTCGGAGGCCGTGTCCAGGATGCCGAACTCGCCCACCAGCAAATGGGCCTGATTGCTTTTGAAGAGGTACCCGAAATACTTATCCCAAATGCCCGGCATGTTCTTGGGGAAATCGGAAGCCGAAAACCAAGGTTGTTGGAATACTTCGGGCCCGTATTCGTGCGGCGAATAGATCAGCTTCTCGGGATGGCTCAGGGTCACGGGCGCGGACTGGACGCCGGTCAGGTTCCCGCCCCACCAATAGGTGTCGCTACCGACCTGCTGCACGCCTTCCACCACGATCAGCACGTCGGGGTTCTCCGCCAGGATGGCGTTCCCGCAACGTTGCGCGGCCAGCCGCCAATCCTTGTCGGCCACGCCGGTCCCCCATTGCGCCCCGCCCTCCGCGGTGGTTCCATGCGGCTCATTGTCCAGATCGCAGGCCACCACCGTGTTGTTACCCTTGTAACGCTTGGCCAGCATCACCCAATCGGCGATCCATTTCTCTTCGGTCACGTCCTTACCCGTCCAGGTTTTCTCCTCCATGTATCCGTCGGGATTGCGCGAATGATTATCCAGGATGACCTTGAGGCCCAATTGCCGGCATCCCCCGATGATGACGTCCATGACCTCCAGCGGCGACTTGCCGGCCAGTTCCTGGTTGATGGTTCCGTTGGCGACGTTGCGGTACGGATCGCTTCCGTAGGTGCTGATGCTTTTGACCTGGGCGTCGGAGTCGAGCATACGATCGCAGAAGGGCAGGCGGATGCAATTGAAGCCCATCTCCTTGACCTGCATGAGCATGCCCAGCCAATCGCGGGTCCAAAGGCCGTGGGGCGCCATATTGCTGGTTTCGAAGCCGAACCAATTGACCCCGGTAAGGCGGACTTCCTTGCCTTCCGAATCGATCAGCTTATTTCCCTGATGATGCAGGTAATTCGCCGAAGCTGGGGACCAGATTAGGCCGGCAAGCAGCAAAAACCACATTTTTTTAATATCCGGCATGGTCACTTCCAGTATAGTATAGGCGTAGAAAGCCCCCGGAAGGTTCATCCCTATCGGCATAAAGTGAAGGGCTCAAACCCCTAAAACTGGAAGCGGTAGCGGCGTTGCGGTAGGATCGACGGAGATATATTCGATACCGCTCTGGAAACTTCGGGCCGGGTATTCAGGGCCGGATTTGAGGGGGAAGAGATGACTCGATTCGTTTTCCAGGACCGTCGACCCGCTTTCTATTCCCGGGCCCTCTTCGGCGCTTGCTTGGTTCTCTTCCTGTCGGCCCTGCCCGCAGCCTCCCGACCCGATCTGGTTCCCGGCGAGTGGAAGGACATCACCCCCACCGCCGCCCAGGTCGATCTTTCCGCCAATGTTTTCTGCCAGGGGATGGCCATCGATCCCAACGACCCTTTAGTCCTCTATCTCTGCGTATGCGGATACGATGTCACCAAGCCCGTTGGTCTGTACAAATCAACCGACGGCGGCTCCACTTGGAAACGCGTCGGCAACCTGGATGAGCCTATTCATGTCGCCATCGATCCCGCCGACCCCAAGCACCTCTTCGCGGTCGACGGCGTACGCGGCAACACCATGGGCTTCTGGGTTTCCCATGACGGAGGCGAGACCTGGTCCAAGCCCGACGGGTTCGTGAAGGCCGCCGCCGATTCCGTGGGGATCCAGGATTTGTATTCCTTGTCCGTGGAACCGGGGAACTTCAACCACGTGCTGGTCAGCTTCCATTCCCCCTGGAAGGGGACCACCAATGCCGGGGTCTTGGAAACCATGGACGGCGGGGACAATTGGACCGCGCATAATCCCCCGGCGGGAGCGGCCGGAGGCTACGGCATGGCGGTCTTCTTCCTGGATTATCCGCGTTTCGGAATCGGCGATGCCAAGACCTGGCTCTTCACGGCCCAGCAAGGCGGATTCTTCCGCACTGCCGACGGCGGTTCGAACTGGACCTTGGTGTACGACAAACAAATGACGCATGGCGGCAACCAAATTTATTGTTCCAAAACCGGCGTGCTGTATTCCGGCGGATACCAATATCCGACGCGCAGCGCCGACGGCGGGAAGAGCTGGACCCAGGTGACGACCGGGCTGGACTATAGTTGGTACATGGGCATCACCGGGGATGGCAAAACCCTGTACACCGCCGGCGTCGGCGATGCCCGCCCCTTCTTCGTTTCCCCCGAAACCGACGGCGTGAATTGGACGTCCTATCGCAAGGGAGCGCAAACCTTCTCCGCCCAGGAACCCTTCGAGATGTTTTGCGATACGGTCAATGGCATCGTCTACTCCGCGAATTGGGGCGGGCTCTACGCCTTGAAGACCGCTCCGGAAGACGCGGCCGTGCGGCCGCGGGGAATTGAACGGGCTCGCGGGCGCGCGGCGGGAGCGTCTATGCTGCCTTGGCGCGGTGGCGTCATGGCCCGAGACCAGGATGGGAACCTCTATTCGGTCCCCGGTAGGCACGTTACCGGCTTGGGCCCGGTCGATCAATAACAGGTTCGATCCGCCGCCGAGGTGCCCGGAAGCCGCTGCGCCCCGCAGCGGGCTTTCCTATCCTTTAGCCATGCCCTCCCGTTCCAACTCCACCGTGCATATCCTTTTCGCCAGCCTCATCGGCACGGCCATCGAATTCTTCGACTTCTACATATACGCCACCGCAGCCGTATTGGTCTTCCCCCATCTCTTCTTCCCCAAATCAGATCCCGCTTCGGCGACCTTGCAATCCCTGGCCACATTCGCCTTGGCTTTCTTCGCCCGCCCCGTCGGCTCCGCCGTGTTCGGCCACTTCGGCGATCGCGTGGGCCGGAAGGCCACCCTGGTGGCGGCCCTTCTGACCATGGGCCTATCGACCATCGCCATTGGCCTATTGCCCGGGTACGGGCGCATAGGCGTATGGGCACCCCTGCTGCTATCCCTTTGCCGTTTGGGGCAAGGCCTGGGCCTGGGAGGCGAATGGGGCGGGGCCGTGCTTTTGGCCACCGAGAACGCGCCGCCGGGGAAACGCGCGTGGTACGGTATGTTCCCGCAGTTGGGAGCGCCCATCGGTTTCATCCTGTCCAATGGATCCTTCCTGCTCTTAAGCCGCTTTCTCACCGATGCGCAATTCTTCGCCTTCGGTTGGCGCATCCCTTTTCTGGCCAGCGCCCTGTTGGTCTGGGTCGGCCTATACGTGCGCCTGCGCCTGGAGGAAACGCCCGTGTTCCGTAAGGCCTTGGAAAAGCAAGAGCGGGTGAGCGTACCTCTGCTGGAGGTCTTCCGCTCGCATGGTCCGCTCATCGTTCTGGGGACCATGCTGGCCTTGACGGTGTTCGTGGACTTCTACCTGATGACCGTATTCACCCTGGCTTGGGGCACCAAGTCCTTGGGGTATTCGCGCGGTTCTTTCCTGCTGATGCAAATGTTCGGGGTGGTTTTCTTCGGGCTGACCATCCCCATCGCCGCATGGCTGGCCGATCGCTTCGGGCGCCGGAGCACGCAAATGGCCGTCATGGGGGCCATCATCCTGTTCGGCCTGGGCTTCGGGGCCTTATTCGGTTCGGGCCGGACGCCCCTGGTATTGTTGTCGCTGTGCCTGGGGTTGGCCCTGATGGGCTTATGCTACGGCCCCTTGGGCGCGATGCTCTCTGAGCTCTTCCCCACCCGGGTGCGGTATACGGGAGCCTCGTTGACCTTCAATCTGGCGGGGATTTTCGGGGCGTCCCTGGCGCCTTACGCGGCAACCTGGCTGGCCACCCGTTTCGGACTTCCCTTCGTGGGATACTACCTGGCGGCAGCGGCGGCCATCACCCTGCTGGCCCTGTTTTTCGCGCGCGAGACGAAGGGCCAGGATTTATAGTCTAGCCGGGGGCTCCCTTCAATCTCGATTCCCGATCGGCCTCACGATCAGGACCGCATTGTCGTAGCGTCTCTCAAGGGCCGCACCGTCGAGCACGGCTTCCCCCGCGATGCTTTCCCGCCCCAAGTCTCGTCCATACAGGGAATAAACGGCCACTTCCCCCGAAGCCGCATGCCATTGCAGAGGGATCGCGAAGGCCCCAGGCCCGTTCAGACGGCGGAACGCAGGCGCGCCCGCGAGCCGGATCGATGGGTTCGGAAAGGCCGAGGTGACGGGGGCCGCCGCGAATGCGGCGGAGTGGAACTTCAGGATGGCTATCCCGGAAGCGCCGGAAAAATCGGCGGAATGCCCGACTCCCGCCGCGGAATCGAACTCCACGGGAATCCCTTTGCTTTTCAGCAAGTTCCGCATCGACAGGTTATAACTGTACAGCGGTCCCATGGGGGTATCTTGCGGGTTATCGGCCATATGCACCGTCATGCCCAGCGCCTTCAACGTATCCGCGTTCTTCTTCACGAAGGTGGGGGGGTAATAGTTGCTGTTGAAGTAATTGGAATCGGAGCCGAATATCCCCTGCGGTATGGACTGATCGAATTGCTGGGCGCTCAAGGTATCCCAATTGACGAGCGCGGCGATATCGGAACAAACGTGGCCGAACAATTCGAAATGCTTCATCGCCAACATCAACGCGCCGAACCCGCCCATGGAGATGCCGTTGACGGCGCGATGGCCCCGGTCGGGAAGGGTCCGGAACAAGGAATCGACGTGCGGGATCAATTCATTGACGATGCTGGTCTCGCACTTGACGGCGCCATCCTTCGAATCCGCATAGAAGGTGTTGCCCCTTCCGGAGACGAACACCATGATCATCGGATTGATTTCCTTCGTAAGGATCTTCGCCTGCAATACCGGCGCATACGGCAGATTGCCCCATTCGTTTCCTCCCATGCCGTGAAGGGAATAGACGACGGGATAGCGCGCCGTGGCATTGCTGGTATAATCGGGAGGCAGATAGATGATGTACCCGATGGTGGTCTTGTTGGCCGCGCTATAGTAGGTCAGGTGCTGGCAGCCGGTGGGGAGGGTGCCGCCGCTCGGATTGTTCCAGGGTTGCGACTGATCGGCGGAAACCCCGGCGAAGCCAAACAACCATATCGTCAGTGAATAGCCCAAGAATTTCATCATCGAAGTCATAAGGATATCCTTTCGCTCGCGAAGGCTTAGGCGTAGGCCCGCTCAACGCGCGCCCGTCCCGCGCCTTCCATCCGGGTCCCGCGTTCCGCCCTTCCATTCGAATCCGGGAATATCTTCCCAGCGCCATAAATGCGGCGATCCGGGACGGGAGTCGCCGGAGCTTACCGCAGTCACGTCGTTCACGTAATTCGCGCTGTCGAGGACCACCCTCCGGAAGCGCCCGAAGTCTTCGCCTACGGCCCAGGCCATCCCGCGCAGCAGCAGGATCCGGAACACCGGATCGCTGAAGGAAGCATGGAGATGGCCCATGATGAACCCGTAGACGCGGCCCGTCTTCCCGGGCGGTGAATACGTCCACAAGGCGGTGCGCGCGGCGGATTGGCCCTGGAAGGTTTCCGTACTGGTGGCCAGTTGGGTCACGCTGTCCGGATGTCCGTACAGGGGGAAGTAGATTTCATCCGAGAAATGCAGGGTATCGGGCAGGCCCGCTACGATGGGATTCCCGGTCTGGTTCTTGAAATTCAGAACCACTTCCCCTTCGCGATAAGTCGTGGTGGTCGCCGCCGAACTGCCCGCCTTCCAAGCCAACCCGGTCCGATCGGCCCAGGCATCTTGATACATCTGATGAGGGTAATTGCCCGGATGGATGGTCACCACGCCCTTACCCCGGGTCAGGAAATCGTCGAGCTGGGCGAACTGGGCCGGGCCCACCGTGATGGCCGTATCCTGGTTCGGCGTGCAGGTCGTGCCGGTATTGCTTTGGCAATTATGGGTGCGCAAGTGGAAGACGATCAAATCGGCCTGCTGCCATTGCGCGGGGCTGGGCCAGTAGTAGGCCAGGGTAACCGTGGTGTTACGCATGCGGCCAAGGAGGCCCTGCCATTGCTGGGCGAACAGCCCGTATTCATGCTGCCCGGGCAGGTGATCCTTGACTCCCCACACCAGCACGATGTTCAGGGGCTTAAAGGGCCCGGTGGTATCGGCGGCGGGGCCCAGGATGGATTCGACCTGGCTCCGTTTCCGCGGGGATTGGGAATGGGAGAAGGAAACGGCGCATAGAACCCAGAGGCAGAAGCAGGCCAAAGCGCCTCGCGATGCGATCAAACTGGACATCGCCCCCCCTGACTCAAAGCCCTAAGAAAACCGGCAATTCTTTTCTGAATATACCGTGCCCGGGCCGTTCGCGCGTTGCTTTCGCCTCAAAGCGCAGAAGGCGCCAACCATGGCCCGCGGGAACATCTTCCAGCGAAAGCGTATGGGGCCCGGCCGGCTGGAATCCATCCACGGGCCGGGAGCGTTCGCGGCCTTGCACGTCGAAAAGCGAGATGGTCACCCAAGAGGCATCGGCTAAAGCGTAGCGCAGAATCGCGCCGCGCCCTCCGAACCCGGGAGTGATCCGTACGTTTCCGGCCAGCCCGGTGGTGGGATTGTCCACCTGGAACCAGCGGGCTTCGCCATAGGGGCCCCATCCGGCGGCGTTCCAGGCCTGCACCCGCCACCAATACCGGCCATTGCCCGCGGCGAAGGTGATTGATTTCAGGGTATCCAGGATCAGGCTATCGCCGATGGGCGAAGCGAAAGCGCTGTCATATGCGACCTGGACGCGGTAGCGAGCCGTAGCCTGTCCGGCGGAACGCCAACGGGCTGTCAAGCTATCCCCGGTAACGGTGTCCCCTTGGGAGGGAAACGCCAAGGTTACCCCAAGGGGAAGGTCCGGAAGCGTACCGAAGGCGCGGGTCAAGTTGGAGAGGGAAACCCCGCCCGCGTTCCTGGCCAACGCGCTCCATAGGTAGGTCGTCCCTTTCTCAAGAGGCCCGAATTCATGGGTCGTATCCGGCCCGCTTGCGCTATCCACGATTACCAAGTCGGGACCGGTCCCCTGGTTGACGATCTTAGCGAGCTTGAAAGCGTAGGCATCGGCGCCCGGGACCGAACCGCAAATCAGGGTGAGGGTATCGGGCAGATTCACCGCATTGCTGTCCGGAGCCAATAAGGCCGGCCTGGCCGGCGGCTTGGGCAAGGTCGCGAAGGACGCGACCATGGACCAGGGGCCGACCCCTTGGGCATTGGCCGCGGCGACGCGCCAATAGTAGGTCGTTGCCCTATTCAAAGGTCCGACGGCAAGGGTCGTGTCGGTGAGACCCGTCCGAGAAACCAACGGCGCCGCGAAACCGGGACTCGTATCCAACTGCGTCGAATAGGTAATGGCCAAATCCGTCGTACGCCAGATCAAGGTGGGGTTTAAAGGAAGATTGATCCCGCCCGAGGGAGCTACGGTCACCGGCGCGCCCGGCGCCGGCGGCGGAGCGGCCGTTTGAAAGCGGAGGGATGGGCTATACGGGCTGGAACCCCCTCCGTTCTCGGCCCTCACTCGCCAGTAATAGACTTGGGAAGGGAATAAATCGGATTTGATGGAAAGTCCCGTCGTCGTGGTTTCCGCGAACGTTGCCGGAACGCTGAAGGCCGAATCCGTTCCGATCTGGCAGCGGTATAGCGTAGCCCGCCCGGCCGCTGCCCATTGCAACGGCCCCGTCAGCGGGACATCGCCAGCACCCGCAGCGGGAGCGATCAGGATCGGCGTCTCCGGCGGAAGAGGCATGACCGTGAAGGAGCCGGAAGCAAAGGATTCATCCCCGCCGTAACTTACCGGAACCATCACGCGCCAATAGTATTTCGTCCCCGGAAGCAAAGCCGGCGTCACGGTCCGGGTGGTGTCATTGAGCGATTCATTGATCAGATAAGGCGCGGTGGCGGGAGGAGCCATTCCAGGCATCGGAACCGGGGTGTCCGGGAAGGCGGAGTCGGTCGCCAAGCGCAGCCAATACGGAGCCAGGCTTCCCCCCGTCCCGGGCGTCCCCATGACCACCGGGCGATTCGCATCGGTCCATTTCAACACGGGCGAATCGGGGACGTCGACGGCGCCGGGCGCGGGATTCAACAAGGTGATGGTGGCAGGCGGCGGCGGCGAGGTCGTGAAGGCCCTGACCGAGGACCACTCGCTAACCGCGGTATTACCGATCGCCGTCTTCACGCGCCAGTAATAGGTTTTGCCGTAATGAAATCCGGTCATGGCGGTATCGATGCTCGGTGCTAGGAAAGGGGCGGCGAGGGTCATGTCTACGACATAGGGGGGCTGGGGCGGAAAACCGGGCAAAGTGAACTGAGCGGGAGGGAACGCCGGGTCGGTGCATACCTGCAATTGGTAGGTATACCCTCCGGAGGTGGGGAAAGGCACGGTCGCAGGAAAGGCCGGCGGATTCGGTTCCGTCCATCCGAATCGGACCGAAGGCTTGGGAGCAACGTTGGTAAGGGGAGGCGAAACTAATTCCGGAGGCTGCAAAGGCTCGGTGCTAAAGCTAAAGGGGTTAGACCAGGGCCCGTCGCCGGCCCCGTTCTTGGCCCGTACATGCCAGACATAGCTGGTGCCTCGCTGGAGATTGGGCACCGTAAAAGTCGTGAAGGGACCTTCGACAATGAAAACGGGCAGGATGATACCGAAGGGCAAGGCCCCGATCTGGAACTCATAGGTTAGGGCGCCCGGGACCGAATCCCATTTCACGGGGACGCCGCCGGACGCATCCAGGGGAACGTTCACCTGGCCGGAATCGGGATGGATAGCCCGAGGGGCGCCGTCAGGAGCGGTTGGATCGGCCCAAGCCGATCCGAAGACGAAGGCTGTCAAGGCGACGACCCAAGCCAAACGGTACGGCTGCATGCGACCTCCGGGTGCAAAGAATATCAACATGACCCGGAAAGCTATGTCTTACCTCGCTCCGGCCCGGTGATCGGGATCACCCAGGCCGGTCGAGGCTTATGGGGAGGAACAAATCAGGGGACGATGAATTTCGAAACCAACAACCCCGCGCTTCCGCGGACTTCGACCAAATACACGCCGGTGGGCCTATTCTTGAAGGAAAACCGGTTTTCCGTCAGGGCCGGGCTCGCAACCAGCTTGCCTTTGGTATCGGTCACCTGCACCCGGGAATTTTCCCCCACCCCGCCCAGGCTTACCATGCCCGCCGCGTAGGAGGCCGAGAACGATTCGGGGCCCGCAGCCCTCTTTTCCGGATGAATGCCCGTGGTCGCGCCCAGGGAGTACTGTTTGAAAAACGCCCACACCTCATCCGCCTGGTTCAGCCTGTTCGCAGCCGGCCATTGATGTCCTTCGCCCTGGATCGAATCCTGAATCACGACGGCGCCCTGGTCGCAGGGCGCATAGGTAATTCTCGTCACCCCGGAATTCGTACTCGACGCGGGATAAGGCCGAACAACCGTGGGCGAGGAAGGGCACTTGTTCCAATTGTTCCAAAGCTTGGCGTCGGCGTCGAAGGAGGACGTAGGGCCGACATCGCTCGTTCCGTAGGTCATGAAAAGGGGGACAGGACGCTTGAGGGTACAGGTCGTATTGGAATGGCCGGAGACGGGGGCGACGGCGGCGAACACGTCGGAGTAAGAGCAGGATGCGACGTAGCTGATCATGCCGCCCTGGGAAAATCCCGTCATGTATATCTTGTTCCGATCGATATGGTAACGCGCGTCAATCGTATCGATGACCGCCAGGAAGAAAGGGAAATTGGTGGTGCCTTGCATATCGTCCCAGATCCCGGCCGAGCCGTCGCTGGACGCGCTGGGATAAGCGGCGATGAACTTTTCCCGATCCGCCGTGGCGTCGCCTTTGGTTTCGCTTTCAAAGGCGGCGCCGCTGCCATTGGCGCCATGGACGAAAAAGACCAGCGGGGCCTTGGTCGCTCCGCTCGGCACGTGCACCATGCAGCTGCGGGTCTTTCCACCCACTTGCAAGCTCAGCTTCACCGTCTGCGCATTTCCGGTTGCAGCAAGGCACGCGACGATGGCCGCCGCCAGATAACCAAAGCGATTCATAAGGTCTCCCTCTTCGTGCTGGCTAATATAATGCCCATTCCCCGCCCCCAAAGAGCGCTATTTGAAGCCCACCGCCTATTTCGAACGTCTTTGGCCGGATAAACCGATTTTCCATCTTTGAGCCAGCCTCAACTCTTTCAGCTTTTTGGTTAATCGCCCCCGACGCGATCCTTTTATCGCCGAAGCCCCCGCTATACAATGATGCCGTACCCGTTACCGGAAATCCTAAATGCCTTTTCGCTTTTCCGGGCGTTTCCACGCCCTGGCCGCCACGACTACGGCCATTATCATCGCCTCGCCGCCTTCTTCCGGATTCGGGCAGGCGAAAGCGGCCTCGGCAACCCACCAGGTTTACGATCAGACGACGGAAGACTTCATCAATCCCGAACGGGGTTTCTTTTTTCCCGATGACGGCATCACCCAGGATGGCCTCCGGGACGTCCGCCGCGTCCAAAAAGCCAGCGTCATCCGCAGTAACTTCCAACTGGACGCGTATCGGAACGTCCCTTTGCCCGCTGCCTTCCTGAACCAATTGGATAAGCAACTGAGCCTGGTCCGCGAAGCCGGGCTCAAGGTCATCGTCCGCTTCGCCTATAATTCCGACCAGGGGCAACCGGATGCTTCGCTGGATCGCATCTTATCGCATATCGATCAGTTAGCCCCCATCCTGGCCGCCCATGCCGATATCCTCGCCTTGGTGGAAGCGGGCTTTATCGGCGCCTGGGGAGAATGGCACAGCTCCACCAATGGCTTGGAAAACGACGAAAGCCGCAAAGCCGTGCTGCTCAAACTGCTTTCCGCCTTGCCGGCCGAACGCATGGTGGCCGTGCGTTGCAACTTCTACAAACGCGGCGCCTTGGGAAGCGATCAGCCATTGGGCCCGGAAGAGGCTTTCGACGGCAGCCCGCGTTCACGGGTGGGAGCCCATAACGATTGCCTGGGCGCGTCCCAGGACGACTTCGGGACCTACACCGACAACGCTCTCGAAGCGGAGAAAAATTTCCTGAGCCTGGACAACCGCTTCGTTCCGCAAGAAGGGGAAACCTGCAACCCCGGGCCTTTCGCGCAATGCGCCGCCATGCTCCAGGATTTGCGGAGGATGCGCTGGGATATGCTCAACATGGGATATCATCCCGACGTGCTGAACGGTTGGAAGCAGGAAGGATGCTACCCGGAAATCCAGACGCATCTCGGCTACCGCTTCGTCTTGTTGAGTTCCGATATCCAGGACAGCGTCCGGCCCGGAGGCGGATTGCAAGTCTCCCTGCTACTGGCCAATGAAGGCTGGGGAAAAGCCTTCAACCCCCGCGGACTGGAACTGGTCCTGCGCGAGGAAAAGACGCAAGCACGCTACGCCTTGCCGCTAAGGAACGATCCGAGGCGATGGGGCGCGGGAGATACGGTTCCGCTGGGGGTAACCGGCGCGATACCTATCGGAATGCCTCCGGGAAGATACCGGATCTTCCTCAACCTACCCGATCCCGCGCCGCTGCTGCATAATCGTCCGGAGTATTCGATCCGCCTCGCCAATGCAGGGCTTTGGGAAGACTCCACCGGATTGAACGGGCTGAAGCATTCTGTAGTGGTATCCGCATCCGCGAGCGGACCCTCCTTTTCCGGCCAGGCATTCGAATCCGCGAACGCAGGGGGAACCGTTGCCCTGGCAAACGGACCCCGAACCGGGCCGGGACTGGCAAAAACTCCCCGAAGGAAGGGGTTTGATCTGCGCGGGAGGGTGATCCACGCCCAAATTTCCCGAATTCGGGGGTAAGAACACTTTTTGTTGGTGAAAGCCGCAAAACAACCTATCCTTTAGGGGCTCCAATCAGGGACTGCATTCTCGGTCCTTATGAAAGCCATTCGGCACGGAGCACAGAAAGCGTCGTATATCTATGGGTAATCGTCTCTACGTAGGCAACCTGTCCTACAATACATCACAAGAAAGCCTCCATGAGGCCTTCTCCTCTGCCGGAGAAGTAAAGGAAATTGCCATTCCGACCGATCGCGAAACGGGTCAACCCCGCGGCTTCGCTTTCGTAACGATGGCCACGGACCAAGCCGCTAGCGCGGCCATTGCGCAACTGAACGGTCAGATGATCGACGGACGCGCCGTGAAGGTCAACGAAGCCGAAGAACGTCCCCGCGGTGGCGGAGGCGGCGGCGGCGGTTATGGCGGCGGTCGCCAGGGCGGCGGCGGCGGCGGCGGACGCGGCCGGTTCTAAATCCTATTGTCCCTGCCGCCTCTGGCGGCAGGGACCTTCCTTCCCCTTCTTCCCTTTTTCCAGCCACCCCCTCTCGAAGGGTTTAAACCTTCGGAGCAACGACAGGCTCGGAAATCCCCTCTACGAATTCAGGCTTCAGATAACGGACACGCTCCCCGAGTTGCTCTGCTTCCGTGCGTAGCCGATCCCAATCGAGCAGGCGCAGCCTTTCGGAAAGCGGCTTCTTAGGTAGACACAGAGCAGGACGTTGCACTTCTGCCAAGAGAGCCGACTTGAGGGACGCCAAGGTTACGGCATAAAGCGGCGCCTTCAGCTTCGGATGCAATGCCACCAAGTCGGCCAAGCGGCGAACCCCCTCCCAACCTGCGAATCCGCTCTCGACCACGAAGCAAGCGACCGGTTCATCATCCTGAAGCCACACCGCATCCAGGCCTTCGAGGGATTTCCGTACCGCGGCGTCCGGGAACTCCGCGTCCAGGGCCGCCTCTCCGGATTCCGGGAGCGCCGATGATTCGGGGAAGGCCTCACCGCGCGCCAGCAAGGTAAGGCCCATGTTCTGACCCAATGTTTGCAGGCATTCGCGGACGGTATTGCGATCGAGCTCCTCCTCCCGTGAAAGCGAACCCAAGTCCAGGTCCGGCACCGAAACCAAGCCGAGCCGGGATGAGAGGAGAAGAACCGGGGAGGCGGTGGCAGTCATACGAGCGATCATGGCTTTCCCTTTCGAAGGACGATGTTCGCCAAAACATACTGCACTTATGTGTAGGTGTCAATCGAAAAGGAAATCCCGATTCCTATTTCTTGCCGAAGGCCCCAGCGAAGTCCCGGGCGAATTGCTCGATGCTGCGGGGCGCTTTGCCGGTTACCGCCTGGAACTCCCCGTTGGCGAAGTCGCCCCAATTGGCGCTATACGCTTTCATGTAATCGCCCAGGAAATTGATCGTCCAGGGATCCATTCCCATCTGGGCCATGGCCTGCTGCGCGGCCTCCCACGGGATGGGGACGTATTTCACGGGCCTCCCGAGGCCTTTGCCCATGGCTTCGGCGACCTGATGCATGTTCAACGATGCGGGGCCGGTCAGGGTATACGTTTTCCCCTCATGCCCGGGATGAGTCAGGACATGGGCGGCGAAATCGCTGATGTCCCGGGAATCGATGATGCCGACCTTTCCCTCCCCCATGGCCATATACATGGCGCCATCGTTCGCGATACTCCCGGCCGCCATCATCATCAGGTTCTGGGCGAAGAAATACGGCTTCAGGATGGTGAAGGGAATTCCTGATGCGGCCACTTCGGCATCGGACAGGGCATGCAGGCGGCTATTGATGGTCGGCGCATTGAAGGCGGCCCCCACGGCGGACATCCGTACGACATACTTGGCGCCTCCCTGCTTGGCCGCCCATAAGCCGTTGGAGGATTGTTCCGGCGCCCGCGGTCCCGGAGGCCCCAACAGCCAGACGGTATCCGCGCCTTCGAAGGCGGGTCCCAGGGTCCAAGGTTTTTCCAAATCGCCGATGCGGACGTCGATGCCTTGCTTTTTAAGCGCGTCCGCCTTCTCGGGGTTGCGGACCAGGGCCCGCAGGTTATGCCCGGAATTCTTGAGATTGTTCAGGATCCCCGAGGAAATGTTCCCCGTCGCCCCGGTTATCAGGATGGTCTTGGCCATGATCGATTTCTCCTTGGGATGCCGCCAATTATCTTGACGTCAAGACAAGATATCTTGACGTCAAGTTATATGCAAGGTATATTCGGGCCAAAGGGGGAACGGGATGAAGGCGAAACCGGGCCGAGACAAGCGTCCGAACGATTTGAGCGGCACCCATGTGTGGTTGGTGTTGATGAAGGCGTTCCGGTCCATGCAGCGACATGCCTCGGCCAGCATCGCATCGCTCAATCTCGGCCTATCCGACTTCGTGGTGCTGGAGATGCTTTTGCATAAAGGACCTATGAAGGTCAACGGCATCGGCCGCAAAGCCGATCTCACCAGCGGCTCCATCACCACCGCCGTGGACCGTTTGCAGGCGCGGGGCCTGGTGTCCCGCGTAGTCAACAGCGAGGACAGCCGTTCGCGGATCGTTCAACTCACCGCTAAGGGAAATACGCTCATCCGCGCCGCCTTCGCCGCTCATGTCGCCCAGATGGAAATGGCCACCGGCGGGCTGAATATGAAGGAACGGAAGGAGTTGGTCGCCTTGTTGAAAAAGCTCGGCCTGGATGCCCAGGCCCAGCTGGATGAGGATTAGGCGAGCCCCATTTTGTTAAAGGCCCTTTTGGAACTCGGAGCCGTCCTTAAGTGGTCGCGACCAAGAGTTCCTCGGCATTGTTAGGAGGACGAAGGCCGTCTGTCCGGCCAGCGAAGTAGCGATCCACAAGCATTGCCGACGATACATGCCGAGCCGCTTTAAAGCCGGCATCATGGGCCAAGGCGAGCATTTCGGCCGGCGTAAAGAAGCTGAGGAAAGGCGTCCCGCTTGCACGCGCCCCCTCGACTGCCCGCTCCATCCCGGGACGGATCTCGGGGTCGATAAGCTCAATGGGAAGCAAGAAGGACATCGCGAGCGTGGAACCGGGAGCGAGCGACGCGATTTGGCGTAACGTAGCCATGACCGCCTCCTTGGTCAGGTACATGCTGACACCGGTAGAAGCCACGATGGCCGGCCGCTTGGCATCGAAGCCCGCCGCCGCCAGACGATCCCGCCACACATCGCCGGCTTCGAAATCGACGGGCACAAGCCGCAGGAAAGACGGAATGCCTAGGCCGAGGTCGATGAGACGTTGGCGCTTCCACGCCTGAGGGCCGGGTTGATCGATCTCGAAGACGTTAAAGCGGGAGGCAAGTTCCGGACGTCGCTGGGCGAAGGTGTCCAGGCCCGCCCCGAGAATGACGTATTGCGAAACGCCATGGCCGGCTTGTTCCGAAACCAGGTCTTCGATAAACCGGGCCCGGGCCAGGATGGAGGCGCGGAAGGGCCGCGTGAACGGACTCATATCCGGGCGATTGCGCCAGCCCTCCTCCGGTGCGGCGATCCACAAACCGACCGTATCTTCGAAAACATGCGGAGGCGGATCGGATTCAACATGCAGGGCCCGCCATAGGGCGACCCGTACGGCGGTATTGTCGGGCGTTGGTGGGTTCCTATCCGCTTGGCTTTTTTGCATGCTCTCCCTTTTCTGACCTAATAGCTGATTATTTCCTCGGAAATATAAACTTCCGTTCTCTTGATTACCTCATTCCGTTCACCGGACATTTTGATCCGGTCCGGATCATGCAAGAATTTTTCGAAATCGGATCGGCTCGCTATTTTCAAAATCTGGATTTCGTCGGGCCTATCCACCTGGTTTTCTTCGAACGTCGGCGCGTAGGCTACCAAGATTTCGCCGCCATGTCTCCGGAAAATATCCAGAGCTTCGGCCTCGTAATCCCTGAACTCGCCTCGCTTACCCGTACGGCCGAAAAGTTTCACGGTGATGTATAGCATGGGCCGTCCTTATCGTTTCAAATGGGGATGACACCGAGGAGAAACGCGATCTGCAATCCGAAAAGCACCCAATGCCGAACGCTACGGAAATGGAATATCGATGATCCAATGAAAGCCTGGCGATTATCAGGAATAGCACTATCCATGAGGCGGCCATTCCGAGGTCGAACAAAATCCGGAGAGGTCTTAAAATGAATTTTCTCGAAAAATCGGCGGTTTGGATCATGGATTTCCCGGCTTAGGCTTTAACAACCACCGTTCCCGCTATATAATCGTGAAAGGCCCGCCGCTTTTGGTTAAAAAGCACGGTTACGACCTCTAACACGAACCAAGCCGAATTGACGAAGCTGATTTGTTCCTGTACCAGACCCCATGAAGAACCGATTAGGACGAGCAAGGTGATGGATATCGGGAAGGCATCCCGGATGAATGCTTGCCTATAACCAATTTCCTGTTGTTCTGATTTATCGATTACCTTCAATCCCATCAGCTTTTTCCCGATGGTTCGGCCATATTTTCCATGCGAAACCACTGAATACACATAAGGAAAGATATCCGAGAAATATCTAGCGGTTTTGGATCCCATCCCGAAAATGGACCCGACGGAAAATAGGACGAAGCCCAATACCAGGGCATCCAAGATTCCGGCAGCAAGTCTGCCCCAGAATGTGCTGTACCGCCCGTAGTAGCGCGCCCCGAACTTCTGTAGATTTTCAACCGTAACCTCATCCGGTTTAGGCGTCTCGTCTGCCATTCTCCCCTTATCACCCTTCGCTTCTTGATGCCTTATCGAAATTCATTACTGATCAGGCGCAGGAGGTTCAAATGTATCATTTTCGGGTGTCATGGTCGTTTTCCCGTCTTTCCTAGAAGGGTTTGATAATCGCCAGGCAACTTGCCGCCAAGCCTAGCAGGAGGGCAACCGGCAGAACATATCGTTTTCAGTTCGGGCGGCGAACCAACAGAGGCAAGAATCCGAAAGAAACCAGGATCAGCATCTTCAGTTTCACCCATAGGGGCACGCCATGTTGGCCGTCAAGACCTAGGCTATAAACCATGGTGACCCCGCCGATCAGGAACAGGATCCCCAACAAATGAACATCTTTGAAACTCAGGTAGCCCACGATTTCTCCTTTGATTACTTTGCGATTCCGGAGATTTTCCGAAGATGGCTTTCCTGCTCCACTACATCGAGCATGAATGAAGCGACGGCCCTTCGGGAAAGAACGAATCCCATTTTGGGAGGAGCGCCTTCGCAACTCCGATAGGTTGTCGAATCGCCATTGGTGAGTCGGGGCGGGCCCTATGGACCCTGACCAGCCGGGAAGTCTACCGCATGCTGGTCATGGAGCGGGGATGGTCGTCGGATGAATACGAGTCCTGGCTACGGCGGACGCTATTGCAGGTCCTGATCGGGGCTGGTAAGGGCAAATCAGACGGCGCGGACGCCTAGATATTCCTTTTGATCGAAATAGAGAATTCCAGGGATTTTCTTGGCGCCGTAACCAATTGGATTGCAGGAGGACATTTGCCGCAAAAACGCGCATAAGTACTCCATGAAGAATCCGAAACATTCACGTTACAAACGTAAATGTTTATGGAGTTCGATTCGAACTCTGCCGGTTAAGTCGTCGAAGATGCGGAACCATCGGGATACCTGGAAAAATTAAGCGCCAATCCGGTATCGTAAATCTTGGAATCCCCATTGAGACTCTTAACTTTGCTCGAAGCGGAATCCGTACTATCGATTTGCTCCATATGAAACGCGGAATTTTCGAATTCGAAAAACCGGATGTTTGAATACCATTCGGGATCATGATTGATGATTTTTCACTCCTGGCCAGTCAGGGCTCTTGAAGTCGATGTGTCATTGGTCTAGAAGTACCGGCCTGAATAGGAATGGGGCATAAGCTCCCGGAGTCACGATTCCAGTTTATATTTGACAGCGACTAAAAGGGTTTTAGCGGAAAAGGACTCCCCCGTGCGAATAAAATCAGGATTACCAAATGTATTAATCTCTACCCTGGCCATCCTGGGGGTTGCGGCAATGCAGCCCGTGGCCCAAGATGAGCGGGATGGCTTTTCCGGCTGGTACGTCGGCGGAAATAGCGGGATGAATTTCGGGAAGTTCGATGTGGGTGGTTATACCGACACGGTCGCAAACGCTTCCAACATTTTTGTTCAAGGCCGGGGAATAATTATAGTACCCGGATTTACGACCGACGTGGCAGCGAGCCATTCCGGCGACTTGCCTGAATTCCATTCGACGCCTTGCCATTATGGGACCGGGACCCCCCTTTGCATTGACCAGCAGCAAACCTATAGCAGCCAGGCCAAGAGCGTCGCCTCCTTCTTGGGCGGCCTTCATGTCGGGTACAATAAACGGTCGCATGATTTTTTCTACGGAGGCGAAATGGAGATCGGCGGATCGACCTTCCAGGCCAGCTCCCAGGTCATCCAGCTTTTGCCTATCACGGCCTTGGCCGGGGCTGGCCAGACGACGGTCACGCCGGAGGTAGCCACCTTCACGCGCACTGCGAGCAGTCTTTGGTCCTCCGCTTTAACGGTTCGCGTCGGCGGCATCTGGAAAAATACCCTGGTGTATGGATTGGGCGGCCCAATCCTGGCGGATATGGAATTGAAATCCCGCGACACTTATTTCCAAACCCTGAGCGATGGTTCCAATCCTTGTCCTTGTCCTCCCGGAACCGGCGATGCCGCGGCGTCGGTAGGCATGCCCACGATTACCGTGGTAGGCGAGAAAAGCGAAAATACGATGCGATTCGGATGGACCGCGGGCGCCGGCATTGAACATCCCATCTGGAAGCGGTGGAATCTGGCGGGAGAATACCGGCACTCGCAGATCGGCGGAAACTTCCCCGGCACCCTGAGCGATGGGAGCGTTCCGGATGGGCTCGGCGGCACGAACGGAATCGCCGGAGGGATGACAATCCCGGCGGCCCCGATGCATTTCCGTGAAGATCGAGTATCGGGCCGAATCAATTATCACTACTGAGTCAAACCGCCATCAACTGAATTGACCTACGCCCCATCCACCAACCTCAATATCCCCGCCATGGGGATATGCGCCCAATCCGGCCGATTGTTCAGCTCATAACCCAATTCATACACGGCCTTCTCCATCAGGTACGCTTTCAGTAGGATATCCCGGTCCGCTCCCACGGGAACGAAGGACGCATCCTTCGCCGTCTCCAGATAGGCCTGCACGAAAATCCCCGCCATCGCTTGGGGCCATTTCTCCGCCCTGGCTTCGGCCATCGCCTTGGCTTCGGCGCCTTGGGCTTCTTCCTTGGGCCAGGCGGAATGGATGGCGTAGTGGAAGGAGCGTAACATGCCGGCTACGTCTTTCCAGGGGGATCGTTTCAGCTTCCGTTCCGACAGCGAGCGCGTGGGTTCGCCTTCGAAGTCGAGGATGAGCAAGTCATCCCCGGTCATGAGCACTTGGCCCAAGTGGTAATCCCCGTGCACGCGGATCTTCACGGTCGGGATCAGGTGATCCAACAAGCCGGCATAGGCGGCCATCACCTTGGGGCGGGCCTCCAAAATCCGGCGGCCCAGTTCGGCGCGTTCCTGGGGCAAGCGGGACAGGCTTTTGGATAAGCGTTCGAAGATGCGGGCCGCTTGGTTGCGCATGCTCTGGTAGAGCGACCGTTGGTATAGGCGCGAGAAGGGCTCGGGGGTGAAGGTGGGGAGATCGGTGCGGGAGGCCAGGGCCAAGTGCATCTCGGCGGTACGGTGGCCCAGGAGCCCGGCGAAATTGGCCGCGCGCATATCCAAGACGTTTCCCAAGGCTTCTTCCGCGGCGGGGGCGGCAGGCTTAAGGACGCGGCGCAAATGGTCGGATGCCAACTTGAGGGCGTGGGACCAGGCATCGCCCTGGTTCTCGATGAGGCCTTCGGCGATGGCCAAGGTGTAGGTGCCGCCTGCTCCCGATGCGTATTCCAGGTGGCCGACGTAGGGAGGCACGCGGCGGAAGTTGGTTTGCTCTTCGAAAAAGCGGAGGAGTTCGAGATCGGGATTTTCGCCTTCTTCCAGGCGGCGCAGGAACTTCATGAAATGGCGCCCGGGGAAGATGACGGAGCTGTTGCTCTGCTCTGCGGATAGGACGCGGGAGGCATCGTCGTCGGGGGCCAGGCCGGCGAAGGCTTCCTTGCGGGAATGTCCGCGCAGGATGCCGGTGAGGCCGTGCCAGGAATAGTTCCCGGCGATCATGCGGCGCATGGCCGCGCGGAAGCCGGCATGGTAGATGCCTTCGTAGAGGACGGAGGCTTCGCCGTCGGCGAGTTCGGTGAGGATGGCGCCGGCATGCTCGCGGCGCACCTCGTCGGCGGCCCCGTCCTGCGCGCGCGCCAGGGGGAGCAGGTAGCCCTCGGGGGGGCCATCGGCGTAATCCACGCGGATGAAAGCGAGGGCCCAATCGGCGCCGGAAGCGGCGCCGGCGCCGGGGTCGCCCGCACCGGGCGGGAAGACGCGATCCATGACCGCGGCCCGCACGATGCTACGGCCCTTGCCCCCGAACCAGCGGCGGGTGGGCAGCCAGGCCGGTAGGATTTCGCGCTCCAGGGCTTCCTTGCCCTGGCCCTGCAGCACCTCGGCCCAGTCGGACTGCTTCATCCTGAGGATCCTTTCCGGCCGGGTGCCGACGCCCGCGAAGGGTCGCACGGGCTTGAGCAGCAGCCAATAATAGCCGTAGGGCCCGAGCATGATCGGGTAGGCGCCTTCGGCGATGGGCGGAAAGGTAGACAGACTGGAGAGCTCTTCCACGGTGCGGCCGACCAGGGAGGAGAGATCGAGCGTGGTGGTTTGGGGCGAAGCGGAAAGGTTGGCTACGACCAGGACCACGTCTCCGTCCGGGGCATTGACTAGCCCACCCGTCTTGCCATGGTGGCGCAGGAAAGCGAACACCTTGGGATTGTCGGGGTTCAGGAACTCCAGCTTGCCGGATCCGAAGACCGGGAAACGGCGGCGCAGTTCCAGGCGGCGGCGCATCCACCAGAGCAGCGAATAGGGATTGCGTTCCTGGTTCTCGACGTTCACGGATTCGTAATGGTGATCGGGATCGAGGATGAGAGGCAGGTACAGGCGCTGGGGATGGGCGGAGGAGAAGCCGCCATTGCGATCGGGACTCCATTGCATGGGAGTGCGGACCCCGTTGCGGTCGCCCAGGAAAATGTTGTCGCCCATTCCGATTTCGTCGCCGTAGTAGATGACGGGGGTGCCGGGCATGGAGAAGAGCAGGATGTGCAGGAGTTCGATGCGGCGGCGATCGTTGTCCACCAGCGGCGCCAGGCGGCGGCGGATGCCGAGGTTGATGCGGGCCTCTTTGTCGCGCGCGTAGGTGCGGTACATGTAATCCCGCTCCTCGTCGGTGACCATTTCCAGGGTGAGCTCATCGTGGTTGCGGAGGAAAAGGGCCCATTGGCAATTGCCCGGGATGTCCGGGGTTTGCTCCAGGATATCGGTGATGGGGAAGCGTTCTTCCATGCGCAGGGCCATGAACATGCGCGGCATGAGGGGGAAATGGAAGGCCATCTGGCATTCGTCGCCCTTGCCGAAGTAGGACACCGCGTCCTCGGGCCATTGGTTTGCTTCCGCCAATAGCATACGTTCGGCGCCGTAACGTTCCAGGATATGCGCATGCACGCGCCTTAAAATGGCATGGGTGGCGGGCAGGTTTTCGCAATTGGTGCCTTCGGCTTCGAACAAGTAAGGCACGGCGTCCAGGCGCAGGCCGTCCACCCCCATATCCATCCAGAAGTCCAGCACGTCCAGCATGGCTTTCTCGACCGCGGGATTTTCGAAATTGAGATCGGGCTGATGCGAATAGAAGCGATGCCAAAAATAGGCCTTGGCCAGCGGGTCCCAGGTCCAGTTGCTGGACTCGAAGTCCTTGAAGATGATGCGGGCTTCCGGGTACTTCTCCGGCGTCTCGTTCCACACGTAGAAGTCGCGCTCGGGGCTGCCGGGCGCGGCGCGGCGCGCGCGTTGGAACCAGGGATGTTGGTCGCTGGTATGGTTCATCACCAGCTCGGTGATGACGCGGATGCCGCGGCGATGGGCGTCATCGAGGAAAGTTTTAAAATCGTCGAGGGTACCGTAGGCGGGATTGACCCCGGTATAATCGGCGATGTCGTAGCCGTCGTCGCGCATGGGCGAGGGATAGAAAGGGAGGATCCAGAGGGCGGTGACTCCCAGATCGGCGAGGTAGCCCAGGCGGCGGGTGAGGCCGGGGAAATCCCCCACGCCGTCCCCGTTGCTGTCCTGGAAGCTTTTGACATGGGCCTGATAGATGACCGCCTCGCGGTACCAAAGGGGTTTGTCGCCGTGTTCCGGGTTCGCGTCCGCCATGCATCCTCCCATCGGCTTCCTCGGCCTCTTCTGAAGATAATGATTGGCCACCGGGGGGGGAATAGCGTCGCATGGGCCGACGCCTTCGTATCTTTCACCTTGGAGGACCCCATGGAACCCAAAAGCCCGTTGGAAAAAGGCGCCTCAGCGCCGAAGGGCGAATGCGACCATTTTCAGCCCGCCGATTTGGCCCGGCTGGCCGAGGAATACCTGAACGGAAAGGCGGTGCCTCCCGAACGCTGGGAAGGCACGCGCTTCGGATACGGGGCCGGAGGCGGCTCGGGCCCCTTCAAGGCGGTAATTATGGAGGTGGAGCGGCGGCAGGGCAATTGGGTGGCGGTGCGCCTGGACCGTAAGAAGACCGAGCTGAGCGGGGCCGAAGCCGGTTTCAAGGTCGTGAAGGACGCCGTTCCCGAATCGTGAAAGCGGCCACTGCCGAAAGGCCTCCTTCTCCCCCCTTGCGTTTCGACCATAACCCTTGCTAATATGGGGGCTTGCGTCACCCGCGCCCGCTCCTAGCCTTATCTACCCTTGCCTTATCCCTATGGGCGGCCGCGCCGGCGTTCGCTTTGCGCCCGGGTATCCCGCGCGTTACGGGGTTCACCGATCATTTCTCATTGACCATCGACGCGTCCAAAAGCGAGATCCTGCCGCAATTGGGGGCCTTGGCGGAATCGTGCTGGGCCAAGGAAGCGCGCGTATTCGAGTTCCAACCTCCGGGGCGCATCCAGATGGTGTTCCTGGACGAGCAGGATTACGCCAACGGTTCGGCGTACGCGCCGCAGGAATGGGTGGTCATCTATATGCGCTCGGCCGAGTTCGCCTTGCGGGGCCGCACGCGATGGCTGCCCAACGTGATGTCCCACGAGATCGGCCACGTGTTCACCCTGCGCAAGATGGGCGAGGACTCGCGCTTCTTGGGCTGGGGACTTTTCCACACCTGGTTCGGACGCGGGCCTTCGCGCTTCGAAGAGCAATTCCAATGGGAGTGGGGGCGCATCCCGCCCTGGCTGGCCGAGGGGTTGGCGCAGTACGCGGCCACACGATGCGGCTTCGATACCCTGGACAACCGCAGGCGCATGGAGTTGCGCGTGGCGGCCGCTTCGGGGCAATTGCTGAGCCCCGCCGAACTGAAGGGCTTCGCCTGGGATTCGCGCCGCAACGAGATGATCTACGCCCAGGGCTATGCGCTGGTTTCCTGGCTCGCGTCCACCTACGGGCCGGGAACCTTGAACCATTACCTCGAAGCCGCCAATCGATCGGGCTGGCGCAGCGCATTCAAAGAGGCCTTCGGCAAAGACCTGGCCGATCTCTATTGGGAATGGCGCAAGGGCTTGGAGGCCCAATCCCATTACGATCCCGCCGGGGACGGGTCCTACGTCCTGTCCACGCCGTCGGAGCCCTATGCGGTAGAGACCTTTCCGACGCCGCTGGGCGATGGGCGCTATCTGTATTTGTCGTCGCGAGACAATGATGACGGGGATGATGACTTGTTCCTGGGGGATGCCAAGGGGCATGCCGATAAGCTGTTCCGGAACGCCACTTCGATCAGCCTGGACCTGACAGGAGGCAAGGCTTACTTCACCGCCACCCGCTATGCCTTCGCGCAAGGGGATCAACTCTCCGAGTTATACGGCTACGATTTGAAAACCGGGGACATCCGGAAATTGACTTCGGGCGCAAGATTGGTCCGCGGGTGCGGCTCGGGAGGCAAGGTATACGGTCTTCGCAACCAAAGCGGCCGCACCAGCATCGTGCGCATCGAGGCGACGGGCTGGACCACGGTGTACGCGGCGCCGGACAGCTTCGAGATCACCGATTTGGCGCCCGGCCGGGCCGCGGGTTCATTGACCCTGGGAACCACCTCGGGCTTCGGCAATGATATACGCGAGTTGGATCTGGCATCGCTTGAGCTCACGCCTCTGGCCGATTCGCCGCAAGACGAAGTCGACCCGCACTGGAGCGGCGATACCCTCTACTTTTCCGCCGACTACGCGGGGGAATTCGACGCCTACGCCTTGGCGGAAGGAACGGTTACGCGCCTGACCCATGCCGACGGGGGCGTCTTCCATCCCTTCCCCGCGCGCGACGGCCTATGGGTTTCGGCCTACGGCCCTACCGGCTTCCGCCTGGCCCGCGCCCGGCCCATCGAGCAGCCTGCGCCCTTCTTCGTCGAACTGTCCACGCCGGGATGGTCCGCGCCGAAGCAGGTCGAATTCGAGGCCGATTCCTATGACCATTCCCGACTGTCGCTCCTGGGCTACGACCTGTCCCTGGGCATCGAACGCCAGGCCGGATTCCACCAAACCGATATCGATACCGGCGGAACGACGCATACCACTTCTTCCTCGGCCGGCAGCCGCGCCTTGGCCATCGTGGGACTGTATTGGACGAATCCCAACGGGGTGATGGACATCGACGCGCATCTCGGCCTATCCCAGCCCTTGGATTATGAAGGTACGACCCATCTTGATCGAACCGATCTGAATATGAGCGTTCGCGCTTTCCTGCCCGAGATCGTGGCGGGAGGATCCTATCAGGCTTACGATTACCCCGACTTCGCCGCGGACACCATCAAGACGACGTATTGGGAATCGCAGCTGGATGCCTACCTCGGGCTGAACCTGAGGCTGGCCGAGTATTGGATGGTCTCGGGCCTGGGGCTGATGGAGCAGGATTTCGCCGAGGACGGGTTGGGAGGGAGCCACAGCTCCGATCGCTTTCTCGGCTTCCGGGGCAGGTTGGATTTCCATGACCTGCAAGATGGGACGGATGGGATCGTGAAAGGGATTTCGGCCTTCGCCCAAGGCGGGGTGCCGCCCCGGGTCAATGCGAGAGTGCCCGAGTGGAGCGCGGACGCCGGGGCCACGTTATACGCCAGCTTGGCTCGCATCCTGTATCTCGATGGTAGCTTCTACCATACGGAAGAGTTCGCGAATTCGGGGGACAAGTATTGGCTCTATGGCGGGGCGCATGCCTACCTGGCCGTTCCCTTAGGCATGCAGCTCGGGACGCGCGGGGGGGCCGGATTGTATTTGGACAAGGTCTACCCCACCCTGGAATACCGCGAGATGGCGCGCATTGAAGGTCAGACGCAGGGGATCCCAACGGAGGGATGGGGAGCTTCGGGGGCCTTCACCAAGGGGCCAGCGGACGCATTCGCGGCGACCGGGCCCGGGCCTTGGGATCAAGCCCCGGGATTCTCTCCGCGCATCGACGGATTCGGAAGCATGATCCAATGGGGGACCTCGCGTGAAATCGGCTTCGGCCTTTCCCTCAAGACCTTAGCCTTCTCGGGCCGTCCGGCCTTCTGGTCGGCCTTCCTGCGCTTCGATGCCATGGACTTCAGTCGCGAGCCGTCCTGGGCCGTCGACATCGCGCTGTAATCGCCTACTTGAGCGGGAGCGGGCCTTTCAGGCGCGCCCAATCCACCGGCTTACGCAGCATCCAGGTCTCGCGCATGCCCAGGGACTGGCCGGGCAGCACGCTTTGGCATCCGCCCATGAATTCCATTTCCACCATGAAGTTGTTCTTGCCCGCGTAGAAGGCCACGTTGCAGCCCATCGGGTACATGGCCCCGTCAGCGTACTCGCAATGCTTGATGAAGCTGATCTTCTCGCCGGGATCGGTCATGCCGATTACGCCTTGGGGGGCCTGCACCATGCGTTTGCTGATGCGGCCCTTGCCGGAGATGAGCATGCAATCCTCGGTCATGCGCACGGCGGAATCGTCCACGCGCGCGGTCTGCCCGCCGCCCCAACGCTTGGGGTAGCCGACCACGAACATGTCCCACTCGCCTTCGCGGCCGAGAGGAATGCCATAACGGGTATTGGCCTTGGGCAGGGTGCAAGTGAGGCCCCAAACGCCCCCCGACCAGATCATTTCGGACGAATTGGTGATGCGGTCGTCTATGATGAAGGTGTCGTCCGCCAGGACCTTCACGCTGATGGTCTTCGCTACCTTGAAGGCCGGATGCGCCGCGCCGCGGACCTCGACCGAGCGGGCGCTGACGCGCACGCTGCATGCGCCGTTGTCGTCGGCGTAGGTCTCTTCCGACTCGTCGCCCAACGGGCGCATGGCCCACACGCGATGGCCTCCGAGCAATTGCCAGGCGCCGCGCTTGTACTTGCGGTCGTAGTCCCAGAACAGAAGATTGCGGCCCTTGCGGGTCCCGAACCAGGCGATGCGGGGACCGAGGGCGGTGACGATGATCATGCGGGCCTTGGAAGTGAGGATTTCGATCGCTTCCAGCCCGTCGAATTCGATTGCTTGGATGGATATGGCCATGGGCCATTACATTAGTGAATTCGGGCGGGAAATGCCAGGGGAATCGCCCTGGAATCGGAGCGGAGGATCAGCCCTGGCGCCGGGCCGGCGGCATTACGTCATCGGGCCATTCGGCTTGGGACTGGGCGCGCAGGGCGGCCAGCTCGGCCTCGAGGCGATGGATATGATCATGGGATTGCGCGAGGCGCTTTTCCAAATCCGAACCGGACCGGTTGCCCTCGGCGCCCGACCCCGGGAAACCCAGCCCCGGGCCGCCCGGCCTTTGGCCCGGACCTTGTCCGCCGCCTTCGATCCACCCCAACAGGGCCTGGAAGAATTTGAAGATGGGCCTATCGAGTTTGCGGCGGTTCTGCAAGTAATCGTGTTCGAGATTGATGCGGCACCACACCAGCCAGATGGCCGCCGGAATGAAGGCGAAGACGATCCAGGAATAGTCCCAGAGGGTGGCGCGCAGCTCGCTATGGGCGAACCAGATCCCGATCCCGAAGGCGCGGATGGAGTCGACGCGATGGAACAAGGCCCCGTCGAAGCGCTGCGCCAGGAAGCGGCCGATGAGAACGATGCCGGCCAGGGGAAGCAGGAAATCGAAGCAGAAAAAGTGCTTCTTGCTCATAGCGACTCCTTCAAGGGGCAGACCAAAAGAACAATTGCGAAAGCCCTTGGCAAGCCTTAGGAATCAAGGGGTTACGCTGGGTATCGTGCCAGCGCCATTAGTAGCTTTCCCGCCGATGGCGGTGCGAATGGCCTCGCTCCACGCCAATCCTTCCCCATTGCCGCGTTTGCGGCATCCGGTTTCATAAATCCCCAATTTCTCCTCCAGGGCCTCCAGCGCCTGGGCGCGTCTTTCCGGGCCGAGGTTATTCCGTTCCAATAGTAATGCTATCGCGCGGATTCGGAAGCGGTCCTGGGCGGGATAACGCATGGACAATTGGTCGGCATGGCCCCCGTAGCGCACCAGATACGGCTTGGGGATAAGCCCGACTTGATGGTGCGGGACGATGCGCAACCAGAACTCGAAATCCTCGCAGGCCGGGAAATCGGGATCAAATCCCCCGGCGCTGGCATACAGGTCGCGGGTCATCATCACCGACGACGGGGTGATGAGGCAATGCCTTAAGGACAGGGCGAAAATGTCTCCCCCGTGCTTCACGTAATGGGCGGGCGGATTCACGCGCACGCCGTTGCGGATCCAGATCTCCTCCGTTTGGCAGATGGCCAGGCCCGTCTCCCCGAGCAGCGCGCATTGGGCCGCCAACTTCCCGGGCAACCACTCATCGTCCGAATCGAGGAAGGCCAGGAGGGGCGCGCGCGCCTCGGCGACCGCGGCGTTGCGGGCGCGGCAGACGCCACCATGAGCCAAGGGCAGAACCCGCACGCGGGGATCGGAAGCGAACTGGACGAGTACCTCGGCCGTGGCATCGGTGGATCCATCGTCGGCGACGATCACCTCCAGGGAAGGGCCCGTTTGCGACAGCGCGGAAGCGAGGGCCCGCGGCAGGAGGGCGGCGCGATCGAAGGCGGGGATGATGACGGAAACGTCGGGGGCCATGGGACCGCTAGCGGGGCCAGGGCAGGAATTCGCCGATGAAGATGACCTCGCGCTCCAGGGTCGTACCGCTCTGCTCCCGGACGCGGCGGATCACCTCGGAGGATAGGTCGTGGATGTCCTGGGCGGTGGCGCCGCCGGCGTTGACGGTGAAGTTGGCGTGCTTCTCGGAAATCATGGCCCCGCCGATGCGGAAACCCTTGAGTCCCGCCTGTTCGATGAGGACCCCGGCGAATTGCCCGGGCGGCCGTTTGAACATGCTGCCGGCGTTAGGCAGTTGCAAGGGTTGCTTCTCCTTGCGCTTGCGCAGGGTCTCATGCATTTCCCCCTTCAGGCTTTCCCCATCCCCCGGAACCAAGGCCAGCTCCGTTCCCAGGATGATCTCGTCCAGGTCGAAGAAGATCGAATGCCGGTAGGCGAAAGCGCATTCCGCATTGTTGCGGGTCACGAGCTTCCCGTCCCGGGTGGTGGAAACGACCTTGACGATGACGTCCTTCAGCTCCTGTCCGAACGCGCCGGCGTTGATATAGGTCCCCCCGCCCATGGTCCCCGGGATCCCGGCCAGGTGTTGGATGCCGGCCATGCCCTTCGCCACCGCCTGGATCACCACGGTATGCAGAAGCGTCCCGGCTTGCGCCATTACATGATTTCCGTTCCATTCGATATGGGTGAAGGAGCGTCCCGTATAGAGGACCAGGCCCGGGAATCCCTGGTCCGAAAAGACCAGGTTGGTGCCCTTGCCCAGGATGAATGTTTCCAGGCCGCGTTGCTTAGCCCAAGCCATGGCCTCGGCGAATTCGGATGCGGTGGCGGGCTCGCAGAACCACCGGGCCGGGCCCCCGACCTTGAAGGAGATGAGGGGGGCCAGGGGAACGTTTTCGCGAAGGGCGAGCGGCATTGCACTAATATACTTTTAGGGCATCATGGCCAAGGCGGACATCGAGGCCGTAAAGGCCGCCCATCCCATCCTGAACGTGCTGCGCGATCTGGGGATCCCCGTTCTGCACGGACGCATCCGCTGCCTTAGGCCCGAGAACCATGCCCACGGCGATCGCACGCCTTCCGTCTCCATATGGACGGACCGGGACCAATTCAAATGCTGGGTCTGCCCGGACGTGAAGGGCGACGTCATCGATCTGGTCAAGTTGGCGCGCGGCTGTTCGTTCAAGGATGCGCTGGCCTTCCTGGGAGGCGCGTCTTCACCTGCTTTTCCGCCGACGCCGGCGTCCGGGGGCGTCCGGCCTTCGATGGGGGCAGCGAGACCCACCGCTTCCTTCCCGCCGGGGACCAGCCCGGTACCGTTGGTGTTACCTTCGTCATCGCCCTCCGCCTCGCCGACGGAAGCCGAAGAAGCGGAGGCGGAAACCCTGCGGCAGCGCATCCTGGCCGCCTTGCTCAACGCCTGCGCCCCGGTGGGCGGCGCGGCGGGCCGCTATCTGGCCAAACGGCGCATTTTCAAACGGACCTGGGAGGCCCAGCGCCTGCGCATGATCGACGATTACGCGGGCATCAGCCGCAAGCTCGAAGCCGTTTTCGGCCTGGACGATCTGGTGCGCATGGGATTCTTCAATGCGGCCGGCCATTTGCGCTTCTACCGGCATGTGCTGCTCTTCCCGTATTACGACATCACCGGACGCGCCGTATACATGCAGGCGCGCGCCATCGAAACCGATGCGGCGGGGGCCAAAGGCCAGGGCGCCGGCGGGGCCATGCCGAAGGAACTTTCCCTGGCGGGCCATATCCCTCTGCCCTACAACGCGCGGTTGCTCGACGGCGAACCGGGGCAAATCTACCTATGCGAAGGCGTCATCGATACGCTCACCTTGCTTGAGCAAGGCTTTCCCGCGGTGGGCGTGCCGGGGGCCGCCAACTTCAAGGCCGCCTGGGCGCCGCTCTTCCGCAACAAGTCGGTGCACGTGGCTTTCGATCCCGACGGACCCGGGGAGACGGGGGCGGCCAAGGCCATCGAACGGCTTGCGGCGATGGGGATCGAAGCCAGGCGGCTGGCGCCGCCGACGGGAAAGGACCTGAACGATTGGTTCCGGAAGGGATGAGCGCCCCACTTCCATTTAGACAAAATTTCCTGGTTCCCCGCGGAAAATAGTTACACTTTCCCCATGCCCGCGACATCGATCCGTTACGCCTTATGCTGGGCGCCGCTTCCGGTATGCGCGTCGGCTCAAATCACCTTCGGGCGTTTGGTTCCGTATGTGGCCGCTCAAAACGCTATGCCTTCCGAAGGCCCGGCCGCCGCCCGCTTCAATCCCGCGCGCTTGGCCGAGGTCCGCCTCGCATCCCTCGCCTATGGCCATTTCGGCACGGCCAGCGGCAAAAGCGGAATCCAATTCGTGCAAGCGGCGATAGGTACGCCTTGGGACGTCCTGCGCTGGCCGGTGGGCTTGGCCGCCGGATTCGGATTCATGGACCAGGGAAACCCAATCGATGGAACGAATGGGGTATACACGGAAGCGGAATACGATCCCGGCCTGGCCGTGCGCTTCCCTGCCGATCCGGAATCCCGCTACAATGTGGAGGCGGGCCTGAACTTCGCTATCAGCGAATACGATGCCTTCAACGTCACCCATTCCGTTTCCCTGGGGATCGATGCCGGAGCGCTGTTCTCGGTCCACGGGGGCGCAGGCCTCTTCGGCCTCGGCCTCGCCTACCATGATTTGAATTCGCCCCGTATCCGCATGCCGGATGACTATGGTCCCTACAAGGTTCCCGGTTGGCTGGAACCCTCTTTGGAATGGATCTCGGCGGCGGACCGCGTCCACGCGCATCTGAGCTACTTCATCAATGAGTCCAATGATCCCCAAGAGGGGCCTTCTTCGGATCCCGTGGCCGGCGTGAACGGCTGGGATATCGAATATCGGCCCATCCCCTGGTTGGGCCTGAAGGCCGAGCGTACCCGCATCGGTTCCCGTGCCATGCTCGGCGCGGTCTGGCGTCCGGCGCTGCATTTGGAACATGCCCATGCCTTCCTCGAATTCGAAATGGGCCATGACAAATTCGGCCCGGGCCGGCTCATCCCTTCCCCCCTGGGGCCGTTCCTGTTCGGAGACCCCGGGGAAGATGAAGGCCGCGGCTACCAATTGGCGGTTTCCCTCGGAGCGGAAATATGAGAATCCGTATGGCCGTAGCCGGCATGGCCGCCTCGGGCGCAAACAACTGATCCATGGGCGGGATCGCCGGCGCCCTCGCCTTAACATCCGGTAACTTCCGGGTTACCGATCCCCATCTCACGCGCATGCGCGACGCCATGGCCCACCGTGGGCCCGGCGCCAATTGGATCGCGCCGGACGGAAAGCTGGGGCTGGCCCAGCGCCGCTCTCCCGCCATCGATCCTTCCGCCGCCGCCGGACAGCCGATGTGCAATGAGGATGGATCTGTGTGGTTAGCCTGTAATGGCGAGATCTACAACCATGCCGAAATCCGCAAGGAGCTCATCGCTCTTGGCGGCCATCGTTGGAAAACCGCTCATGGCGATACCGAAGTCATCCTGCACGCATTCGAGCAGTGGGGGATCGAATGCCTCCACCGGCTCCGCGGCACGTTCGCCATCGCCCTTTGGGATGGACGCTCACGGGAACTGTGGTTGGTCCGGGACCGGCTCGGCATCAAGCCGCTGTATTACAGCCTCCACAACGGCCGCCTCAATTTCGCCTCGGAGATCAAAGCCCTGCTGAAGGACCCGGAGCAAGCGCGGATCCTGAACGAGACTTCGTTTTTCCATTTCCTGGGTTTCCAGACTTCCCCCTCCCCGGAAACCTTCTTCGAGGGGATCCGCAAACTCCCGCCGGGGACCTGGTTGCGGATCCGTGAGGACGGGCAAATCCTGGAACGGCAATATTGGGATGTATGGGACTACGCGAAGCCTATGACGGGGGCGCCCGTCGAGGAAATCCGCCTCCGGCTTCTGGCGGAGTTGCGCGAGGCGGTTCTCGCGCAAAAGGCGGGCGATGTACCTGTCGGGGTGCTCCTTTCGGGTGGCGTGGATTCCGGCGCCAATGCGGCGCTCTTTTCCGAGGGCGAGGAGCGCCCAGTGCGGACCTTTACCATCGGTTTCCAGGGGGAACACAGTTCCTACAGCAACGAAACGGAGTATGCCCGTTGCATGGCGGGCCGGGTGGGAGCGAGCTACCGCGAGCGCTTTTTGACCGTCGAGGACCTAATCGATTTCGTGCCCGTCATGATGCGCTGGCAAGACGAACCGATCGCCGACCCCATGTGCGCGCTGCTCTACTACGCCGGCAAGCTGGCCCGCGAGAACGGCGTCGCGGTTTGCCAATTGGGCGAGGGGGCCGATGAACTCTTCTGCGGCTACCCGTACTGGAAGCGCATGCTGAATCTGCAGCACCTGGACGCTTGGCCTGTGCCGCGCGCGCTAAAGGGATTGGGAGTATCGACCTTGCGCATGCTGGGAAAGGGGGAGGCCAATTACACCGAATGGTTGCGGCGAGGCGCCGAAGGCGTGCCGGTTTTCTGGGGCGGCGAGGATAAGTTCAGCCAAGCCGAAAAGGCGCACGTGCTCGGGCCCCGCCTGAAGTCCAAATTCGCGGGACGCACCTCTTGGGAGGTCCTACGCCCCATACGCGAACGCTTCCTGGCCAAAGCCTGGAATACCGCGCCCTTCAATTGGATGAGTTACCTCGATCTCAACCTGCGCGTGCCGGAACTGCTGCTCATGCGGGTGGACAAGATGGGCCGGGGCGCCGGCCTGGAGGCCCGTCTGCCTTTCCTGGACCACAAGTTGGTGGAATTCGCGATGGGCATCCCTCCCGGGATCAAGACCGCGGGAGGGGGGCTGAAAGCCCTGCTTAAATCCTCGCTGCGCGGCCTGGTCCCTGACAAGATTCTCGACCGGAAAATGCCGAAGACCGGCATGCCCATCGATGCATGGGCCTTGCGGCGCCTGGGAAAGACGATGCGGGACGAATTGGATTCATTCTGCAAGCGCACTGGTCTGATCGATTTCCGCGCCGTGGAGGGCTATGCCGCTCGCGCGCAGGGGTACCATTTATGGTATCTCTACAATTTCGCGCTCTGGCACAGCCATTACATAGAAGGGGGCTGAAGGCGGCTTCCGACTAGGGGCGGCCGGATTGGGGCGGGGCAAAGACCTGCGAGGCGGGGGTTGGTTGCCGGGAACATCCCTGAGCGTAGGGCTCTGAAGGCATTCCTCCACAAGCGGTAAAACGAAGAAAGGACGGCCTTGCGACCGTCCTTCCGATTCAAATATCCCGCGGGTTCCCCGCGGGCCAAGGTGTTGTGCCGAAACGCCCGGCCCTTGCGGGCCCGGCGCCACTACTCCAGACGCTTGCCCGCGTTCGACGCGTACTTCTTGATCAGCTCCTCGCCCACGTTCTTGGGCACCGGGGCGTACTTCAGGAATTCCATCGTGAACTCCGCCTTGCCCTGGGTCAAAGAGCGCAAGTCGGTGGCGTAGCCGAACATTTCGGACAGCGGCACTTCGGCGTTGATGATGGTGAAGTTGGCTTCTTCGGTGGATCCCGTGATGAGGCCGCGCTTCTGGTTCACCTGGCCCATGACCGAACCCTGGAACTCGGTCGGCGTCGACACTTCGAGCTTCATGATGGGCTCCAGGATCTGGGGCTTGGCGCGGGCATAGGCTTCGCGGAAACCCCCGCGGGCCGCCAGCTGGAAGGCGATGTCCGACGAATCCACCGGATGGGTGTTGCCGTCGTTGATGGCCGCGCGGACGCGTACGATCGGGAAGCCGATGATGGATCCGTTCGGCAAACAGGCCTGGAAACCCTTGTCGCAGGACGGGATGAATTCGCGGGGGATCACGCCGCCCACGATATCGTCCACGAACTCGTATTCCAAGGCAGGCACGGTCTGGCCTTCCTCGTCCACGGTGTCCACGGTCGGTTCGATGTAACCGGCCACGCGGGCGTATTGCCCCGAGCCGCCGGTCTGCTTCTTATGCGAGTAGTTGAAGTCGGCGCGCTGGGTGATGGTCTCGCGATAGGCCACCTGGGGACGTCCGGTCGTGAGCTCCACGCCGTACTCGCGGCGCATGCGCTCGATGTACACGTCGAGATGCAATTCGCCCATGCCCGAGATGATGGTCTGCCCGGATTCCTCGTCCAGCTTCACGCGGAAGGTAGGGTCTTCCTTGGTGAAGCGGTTGAGGGCCTTCGAAAGGTTGGCCAGGTGATCGCGGTTCTTGGCTTCGATAACCAGGTCGATAACCGCGTTCGGCACGTGCATGGAGGTCATGTTGACTTCCAGGGTGCCGTCGGTGAAGGTCGTACCCGTCGCGCAATCGATGCCGAACAGGGCCACGATATCGCCGGCTTCGGCCGATTGGATTTCGCCCATTTCGTTGGCATGCATGCGGACCAGGCGGCCCACGTTATGCTTCTTCTTGGTCGACATGTTATAGATGGGCTTGCCCTTGTCCACGCGGCCCTGATAGACGCGCAGATAGGTCAGCTGGCCGAAGCGGCCTTCTTCGAGCTTGAACGCGTAGCCCACGAACGGCTTGGTCGCATCCGAATACATCTCGATCTTTTCTTCGCTCTTGGTGGTGATGTCCAAGGCGTAGTTCGATACGTCGTAGGGCGACGGCAGGAAATCGGTCACGCCGTCGAGCAAGAGCTGCACGCCCTTGTTCTTGAAGGCCGAGCCCATGAATACCGGAGTCATCTTCATTTCGACGGTGACCTTGCGAATCACGTCCTTGAGCATCTTGAGCGGGATTTCCTTCTCTTCGATCATGAGCTCGGTCAGCTCGTCCGAATGGGTCGAGAGGGCGTCCAGCATGATGGTGCGGCGTTCCTTGGCGGTGGCCAGCAGGTCGTCCGGGATCGGCACTTCCTTGATTTCTTCGCCGTTGGGACCCAGGAAGGTGTAAGCCTTCATGGTCAGAAGGTCGACCAGGCCGGAATGCTTGTCTTCCAAACCGATCGGGATCTGCATCATCACGGCGTTATGGCTCAGCTTTTCGCGAAGTTGCTCGGTGACTCGGTAAGGATTCGCGCCGGAGCGATCGAGCTTGTTGATGAAGGCCACGCGCGGCACGGAGTACCGGCGCATTTGGCGATCCACGGTGATGGATTGCGATTGCACGCCCGAGACGCCGCATAGCACCAGGATTGCGCCATCCAGCACGCGCAGGGAACGCTCCACCTCGATGGTGAAGTCCACGTGCCCGGGGGTATCGATGATGTTGATGTGGGTGCCGCCGGCTTCCTTTTCGTCCAGGTAGTACGGGGTCTTGGTCCACTTGACGCGAGTCGCCGCCGACTGGATGGTGATGCCGCGTTCGCGCTCCAGATCCATGGAATCCATGGTCGCGCCCACGCCGTCCTTGCCCTTCACCTCGTGGATCTGGTGGATCATACCGGTGTAGAACAGGATGCGCTCGGTCAGGGTGGTCTTGCCCGAATCGATGTGGGCGCTGATGCCGATGTTCCGTAGGTTATCGAGAGGTCTCATGGCTATGTTTCCAAGGTAAAGTGGCTTAAAAACGAGCCGACCAAATTAGCAAATTTCGGGCCCAGGGCCAAGGGTGGGAGTCCTATCCGCGCAAATCCGGGGAATACGGACACGGGACGGTAAGGATCCAGACACATGGTTGCAAGAATCCGTTCCTGCGGATGCAATAATCGCCAATGTCCCAAGGGACGCATGCCCGCCCACTCCGCGGGAAGTACTATATCCCGGGAGCCCCGATAGCCCGAGAACCCGCCTTCGCCATGGAAACCAAAATCATGATCCCCTGTCTATCGCCCTTTAAAGGAATCGGGATTATAGCCGTCGCATTGTCCGTTTCCGCCTGGCTATCCGGATGCGGCCTCTTCCCTGACGGATTGGTCGCGAGCGATGCCGGCTATCGCATTCTGGACTTCGCTCTGCTGGGGGATACGGCTATCGCGCTACAGTTGGAAACTTGGCAGCTGGCGAATCCGACCGACTCCGCCTACCGGGTGAAGAACGGCTTCGCTCTCCTCGATCGCAAGACGGGCCGAATCCGGACCCTGGACGATCTGCCTGCCAGCGCCGCTCCGACTTTCCCAGGCTGGTTCTTCGCCTGCGATTCGGGAAGGCCCGTCTCGGTGCATCCACCAGGGCTTTCCGGCCCCGCGGGAACCTGCATGGATACGTCCAAGCCGGCCATCACGGCCAATGGGTACCGGGCTATCTACGCCGACAGCGCGGGAACCGTGCATTTGTTCGATATGAATCTGCAACAGTTTGAAACGCTCGCAACAGGCACGCGGCGGGTGGAGGTATTGGACGCCGCTTTCGGCTTCCTGGCGGTGTCCATCCTGGAATGGCATGGCAACGGGGATAGCGCGCTCTGGCGGGGATTCGCCGTGGATGACCCATCCGGTTCGGACAGCGCCTGGCTGGTTTCCCCCAAGGAGGTTCGCGTGCACGGTCAGGGTACGCAGTTGATTTGCAATGCCGCGGAAGAAAGCCAGGGCCTTTCCCCTTGCTGGTCGCCGCCCGGGGTCAGCGGATTCCGCGAGGCCTACGCCCAAGCCCCGGCGAGCGTCATCCTTCCGGAGTGGGATCCGGATACGGGCGTGTTGGCTTACTTGGATTGGCCCGGGCGTTTCGTATTCCTGAATCCCGCTTCCGGCGCACGGACGGTTCTCGATGCCGACGCCGTGCTATCCGCCTACCGGCCCTGAGGGGGGCGCGGGCGCGGCCGTAACCTCGGCGGCCTTGGCGCCTTTGTTCAGGATGATATCGAACAGCTTGTCGCCGATGCGGTAGCGCTCTTCCATGATCTGGATCAGCTTCTCGATCTCGATGAACTCCGCCTGGGTCATGGCGTCCAGCGATTCCAGGATGTTGGCCAGGAAGCCGCTGCCGCCAGGGGTCTGCGATTGGAAGCGCTTGATGCGCTCCCGGTATATCTTGATCTTGAGATCGGTCTCCAACCGCTTCTTGACGAAACGCGAGCTGCTGATCATTTCCTCCAGGAAGTAAGTCAGCACCACCTCCTCTTCGAGGACGCCGAACACCTTGTCCACCCGGTACATGCCCAGCTTGCGGCGCTTGAGGCCGCGGATGGCGTCCGAAGCGTGCTGGTTCGTCAATTCCAGCTGGCCGATATACGCCTCCAACTGGCGGATCATCTCCTTGGGCTGGAAAGGATTCTGCCTCGCCAGCAGTTGCAGTTTCTTGAAAAGGGCATGCGCGCGCTGATAGTTCTGGTTCCGCATTTTCCCGAAGAAGGGGCGGTTTTTGATGAAGATGTTGGCGAACATGCGTTCAGGCCTTCTTCTTGGGTTTGCGTTCCATCCACAGCATGATGATGTCCACCACCTCCAGGCCGGAGAACGAGACGGAGTCCTCGAGGGATTGCTCGTAAAACTCGAAGTCGCCTTCGGCCAGATCCAGCATCATGAACACGGCTTCCATCCCGTCTTTGCCGCGGTAGGAATCCTTATACACGCGTCCGTCCTTGAGCACGATGCGACCCGTGCGCCGGCCGCTGGCCACTTCGAGAATTCCCGATTTGCGGCCCAAGGCCAGATATTGTAGTAAGTCATGCAGAGGCGTCTGGGCCAGATTCCCCTGCAGTCCCGCGCCGGCCTTGGCCGCCTTCAGGGCGGGATCGGGGGCATGCTTGAGGACGGCCGGGAATCGATCGGTGATATGGCGGGCCAGGGAGATGTCCAGCGCGGCCAACTCCCCTTTGTTCAGGGTGCTGCGCCAAATGAGGAAGCCGCCCACGGCCGCGGCCAAGGTCGCCCCGAGGGTCGCCCAGATCCAAATCATGCTCTCCGGCCCGCCCGCACGTCATCCTCCCGGCGCACGTCATGCCCCCGACTGGCGCCGCGAAACGGAAGCGATGCCCTTTAGTTTTCGTAACAGCACCATTGTCTTGTCCAGCTGTTCCAGATCCGAAACCTGGATGCGGAAGCGGTTGCGTACCTGGTCCCGCACCGTCACGATGGAAGCGCGTTGCACGTTGATGCGGGACTTGGAAAAGCAATCGGTGATGTCGCGCAGCAGATCGGGCCGGTCTTTTCCCGTAATCTCCACCACCACTTCGAAAATCTGCCCCGCTTCGGTCTTCCATTGCACGGGAATGATGCGATCCTGGTCTTTCATCAGCAGCATGCCTTCGGGGCAATTGGAGCGATGGATGGAAACGCCGCGCCCGCGCGTCACGTAGCCGATGATCTTGTCGCCCGGCACCGGATGGCAGCAGGTCGCGTAGCGGATGAGCATGTTCTGCATGCCCGAAACCACCACCGAGTTCTCGGACTTGGGCGCCCGCTTGAAGGAAAGCCGCTCCAGCACGCTCGGCTTCTTGCGGTTGGGATTCAGCTCCTGCACGAAGGTGGAAATGGACCCCAGGGTGATTTCACCGTGCCCGAGCTTTTCCCACAACTGCTCCCAATTGGCGACCTGAAACTTGTCGGCGAAGGGCTTCAGATCGCTTTGGAGCAGGGGCGGAATATGCGCCTGGCGGAACTCGCGCTCCAGCATCTCCTTGCCCAGTTGGATGCTATGCGCGATTTCCTCGGTGCGCATCCAGCGGCGGATGGCGCTCTTGGCCTTGGTGGTGGCCACCACGGAGAGCCAATCCTTGGAAGGCCGCTGCGAATCGGACTTGAGGATCTCCACGCGTTCGCCGGTCTGCAGCTCGCGGTACAAGGGAACCACGTTGCCGTCCACCTTGGCGCCGATGCAATGCAGCCCGATGGCCGAATGCAGTGCGAAAGCGAAGTCCAAGGCGGTGGCGCCTTTGGGCAATTGCACCAGATCGCCCGTGGGCGTGAACACGTAGATCTCGCCGGAGACCAGATCGCCCCGGAACCACTCCATGAACTCGTGGGAATCGGTCAGATCCTGCTGCCATTCCAGGAACTGCTTCAGCCATTTGTTCTCTTTGCCCAACTGCTTGGGGGAAGCGCCTTCCTTATAGCCCCAATGGGCCGCGATGCCCTGCTCCGCGATCAGATCCATTTCGTCCGTGCGGATCTGGATCTCCAGTGGCTTGCCCCCAGGCCCGATCAGGGTGGTGTGCAGCGACTGGTACATGTTGGACTTGGGGGTGGCGATGTAATCCTTGAAGCGCGATTGCAAGGGCGTCCACAGCGAATGCATCAGGCCCAGCACGGCGTAGCAATCACCCACCGTTTTCACGATCACGCGCAAGGCATAGAGATCGTAGATGTCCTCGAAGCTGCATTGGCGGGACTGCATCTTGTGCCAAATGCTATAGAGGTGCTTGGGCCGCCCGAACACCTTGCCGTCGATGCCGCTCTTCTTGAGAAGGTCCTTGACCGGGCCCAGCACGCTGCGGATGTAGGCCTCGCGCTCCTGGCGCTTCTCCACCACCTTCTTCACCAGGTTCTTGTAGGCATCCGGATTCAAATGCTTGAAGGCCAGATCCTCCAATTCCCATTTGATGCGCGCCAAGCCGAAGCGATGCGCCAGCGGAGCGTACACCTCGATGGTCTCCGCCGCGATGGCCTTCTTGCGATCCTCCTGCATGTAGGACAGGGTCCGCATGTTGTGCAGCCGATCGGCGAACTTGATCATGATGACGCGGATGTCCTTCGCCATCGAGATCAGCATCTTGCGGAAGGTCTCCGCTTGCTGGTCGGCGCGCGACTTCGACTTGATAGCCGAAATCTTGGTCACCGCTTCCACCAGGAAGGCCACGTCGTCCCCGAACTGCGCCTTGATCTCCGAGATGGGGATGCTGGTGTCTTCCACCACGTCGTGGAGCAAGCCGGAGACGATGGTCACCGAGTCCATATTCAGATCGGCCAGCAGCTTGGCCACCTCGAAGGGATGCTCGGCGTAGGGCATGCCGCTCTTGCGGAACTGGTTCTTATGGGCGATCATGGTCAGGTCGATGGCCTTTTGGATCAACTCGTGGTTGAAGTTAGGGCTCCGTTCGCCGATATAGGCCAGCAGGTTTTCCTTGGCCCGGTCCAGGCTCCGTTCGATCTCGGGAGGCTTGATCTCGGGATCGTCGGGGTCCGTTTCCGCCGATGCGGTGGCCACCACGGGGATGGGCGGCGGCATGGGTTTGCCGTTGGCCAAGGTTTCCGGGCCCGGACTATCGGCTTCGTCGAGAACGGCGGGGAGAGCCCCTTCGCCCGCGATGATTTCGGGCACGGCTTCAGAAGTCCCGGTCGCCAGACCGGAAGCCGCGGCTTCGACCGGGGGAGTTTCTAGCGCCCGCGGCGCCGGTCTTTGCTTTTCGTCCATGGCCCATCAACCCCACACCGAATGCGGTAAGTCCTACTAACATAACACCTTGCATAGGCAAACACCAAGAAATTCACGGTTTTTGGGGCTGCGCAGACCGAAGCGCGGCCCGAAGCTCGCCCGATTCGGCAAGCGCCAGGATCAGGAAAGGTACCGGGAGCGTGAAGTAGGTGATATCGAAACCGGATTCGTAAAAGGCGTTCTTCCAACCCTGGATGATGGCGGCCCGCAGAAAGCAGGTGGTGACGAGGGAGAGGATCAGCAGCCCGGCGTTCCGGAACCGACGCTCGCCGGCGGGATCGGCATGGCCGAGGTAAAGCGCCAGTCCGGCCACGGGAAGGAAGAAGGTCAAAGGGGCATATCCCGCCTGCACCCGCAATGGATTATGGATCCGGAAAGCTTCCGCATCCCAAAGATAGAAGGGGATAAAGGCGGCGACCGCGACCAGGCCGGAAATAAGCCCGAAGGCGAAGACCCTCTTGAGCCCATGCGAGCGGAACAAGGATCCCGCGCGGAGCAGGAAAGGCACGGCCGTGATCCCTCGGGTGGCTAGAAGCGCTCCCCACAGGCAGGCTTCCCTCACGAATCGCCCGATCGATTTGTCCTCCTTGAGCCTATCCGAACCGTACATGCACCAGGCAGCCACCGTCATGTTCGCGAACAGATCGCTTCGCGCGAGCACCTCGTAATGGAATCCGGGCTGGGCAAAGAGCAGAAGGACCGCGAGGGTCGCGGCCTCCGGTCCGCCGCCTACCTTTTGGGACAAGACCGCGAAAGCGGCCAGGGCCGCGAATTGCATCCACCCTACATCCCCCAGGAAGTAGAAGGGCAAGGCCAACACGAAGAGCATAGGGAAGCCGCTGATCAGATGGCCGAGATGGCTGAGCTTCCCGTAAGGGAATTCCCCTCGCGGTATCGCCCCGATGAAGTTCCCCAGCGCGCTCCAACGGTCCACTTGCAGGGCCTGCGGATCGACGCGCAGGAAAGCGGGAATGGCCGCCAGGTAATAGGCTCCGATCCAGATCCATGGACGTCGTAAAAACCGTCGCGGCATTTTGCGGATCAGCCACGCCACCGCCAGGAAACCAAGGAAATAGGTAGTAACGGAAAGCGGGGGCCCCATCCCGAAATGGGAAGGGTATTTCAAGGCAAATAGACAGCCAACGGTCGCGAGGCCGGCCAGGCAAACGAAATCCATGGTTCTCCCGGAAGGGCGGACAGGGTACGCGCGGCACACGAAGCAAAGTCGGTGCCGAGGCCCTTCTTGCCGGGAATCAAGGGAATGGGGAATGCATCGCATCGAAACGATGCGTAGCTTGACCACCTGGTCCGGGATTGCGATTCAATTTCTGATGGATAACGACCCGTCGGAGCGGACCGGGCCGCGGGGAGCCGCGAAGAGGCGGACCGGCGCAGCGCCGAAGTTGGGTAACCTTCCCGTTACCCGGGCGCGGGGCCCCGCCAGGAAGACCGCCCTCCCATCGAAGGCGGCGATCGCCGGACGGGAGTTGCCGTTCCTGTCGAAGAGGCCCCTGGGGGTGCCAAGGTAGGCCTCGCCGGTCGGTTCCCACCAAAGCCAACCCTTACCACGGCCGTTAGGCGTGGCGCGCACGAGGGAATCGATTTGGCGGATGTAGGCGGTTTGGCCGGCATCGGTGAGAGGAAAGGGCGCGGTCCCGTCGGGATAGGCCGTGAAGGCGGTTTCGACCACGTAAACGTCCTTGTCATAGCGGCGCCCCATCATGGAAAGATTGCGGGCCAAATCTGCCGGGGTCCCGTGCCACATCGGGTAGTACGATTGCCCGATAGCGTCGAAGGGGACGCCCTGGAGCAAGGCATTGTCGACGAACCATCGGGTCGCCACGGTATCGCCCCCGCTGGCGATGTGCAACATGATGCGCGGCGGTGGTCCGCTTCCTGCGCCGGAATCCGCGCCTCGGATTCCCGCCTCGAGCAATTCGGCAAGCTTCCCGAAGTCGGTGCTGCGTCCGTCGGGCCAGAGCATGCCGGCGTTGATCTCGTTCCCGATCTGGACCATGTCCGGCGCCGTCCCATCGGCGTAAAAGTGCGCGATGACCGCACGCGTATAGGCGAAGACCGAATCCTGCAATTGCGCATGGCTAAGTCCCGCCCAGGCCGCGGGAGGGGATTGCGAATCCGGATCCGCCCAGGTGTCGGAGTAATGCAGGTCGAGAAGAAAGCGGAAGCCCAGGGCCTTGGCCTGGCGGGCCATGGCCAGGGTATAAGCCAGGGAATTGGGCAAGCTCGTGGGCGAATGGAACAGCCGCAGACGCACCCATCCATACCCGTGGTCGTGGAAGATGCGCAGGCCGGGCTTGGCCGCGCCGCTATCCTTGAAGACGCGGCCGGCGTCTTCTTGTTGCTTGAGGTAGGAAAGATCGGCGCCGAAAGCGTAAGGCATATCGGAAGCGGGGGCCGGGATGGCCATGGCGCATAAAGCGCAGAGGGCGCATAAGGAGAGGAATGCCGTGAACTTCGGGTTCATCGCTTGCGAAAGGATATAGCGCGAAGTCCCGGCCGGGTTGGCGAATCGGCAGAGCCCGGGCGCGGGAAACCGGAGGCAAAGCGGTTCAGCCGCCCTTGGGCTTGAGGCGGCGCAGGTTGGAGATGGCCGATTCGGCCTCACCGATGAGGAACTCCAACTCGGCGGCTTTGGAAACCGCTTCGGTGATTTTCTGCTCTTCCTCGGAGGCATGCCGGATTTCCGATTTCAGATCTTCCAGCATCAGGCGCAGGTTCTGCATCTGGCTTTGGGCTTCCTGGACCAGGCCGCGTTCGGCGGCCAGGGCCTTGGCCCGCTCTTCCACCTCGGTCATGGCGCCAAGGATGCCTTGCACCGATTCCTGGGTGCGGACCACCATGGCTTCTTCGGATTTGACGGCGTCGACGCGGTCCTGGACCGATTTGGCAAGCACGTGGAGCGATTCCACCGAACGGCGGGCGTCCTGGATGGCGGATCTTTCGCCCTTCAGCGCGGTCATCTTGCTTTCCACGTCGGTCACCGTGTTCACCACTTCTTGCATACGTCCGTCGAGCGCTTCCATGGCCGCGCGGCGGCGTTCCAGCTCACGCATGTTCTCTTCCAGGGTCAACAAGAAGCCATCCACCTTCTTCAGGCGTTCTTCCGCCTGGTGGAGGGTGATTTTATGCCCGCCCACGGCCGACATGGTGCCGGCGATCTCGTCCTGCAGGCCCTTCAGCTTCTGGCGATCCTCCTCGAAGCGGCGCAGTAGATCGCCGTTTTCCTGGCGGATGCGTTCTTGTACCTTGCCCGCCTCTTCGGCCAAGCCGCGTTGGGCTTCCAGGTTCTCCCGGAACTTGACGTCTTCCTTGCCGATGGCCTCGCGTTCTTCGGCCACGCGCGCCAAGGCGGTCTCCACTTCCTTGCCCTTGCGATCGAGCTCGGCCAGCCGGTTCTCCACGGCACGTACGCGATCGCCCTGATGCGCGATCTCGCGGGCCCGCGATTCGAGTACCACGGCGCTTTCCGAGATCTCATCGATTTTCGCACCCAACGCGTTCAGCGCGGGCTGACGTGCCAACTGGTCCTGGATTTGCGTGTCGGTGTCGCGGATGAGGGCGTCCAGCTTGCCCATCTTTTTCTCCAGTTCGCCGAACGAGTCCAGTCGGCCCCGGACGTCCTGGATGCGGGCGTCGGTCTGCCCGATGGATTTGTTCAAGCCATCCACGCGGCCGTTGGCTTCCGAAATTTCCTTTTCGCGGTGCTTAAGGTATTCCAAATGCGCGAGCACGGCTTCGGCCTGTCCCCGGGCTTCTTCCATGAGCGAGCGCAAGCCTTGCATCTCCTCCCGTTTGGCTTCCAGGGCTTCCATGGCGCGCAGCATGACGGACTCGCCCTGGCGCACGTCTTCCACCTTCTTCTCCACCTTTTTCAGCTCGTCGCCCAGGTGCGAAGCCACCACCAGCTCCTGCTGGAAGCTCTTCACCCATTCCTCGACCTTGGCGATCTTGCCTTCCAGTTTCTCCGCCGAGGCCCATTGCTTTTGGACCTTCTCGATTTTCTTTTCCACGCCCGACAAGGCCTCTTGGAAATCGTCCACCATCTTCTTGGCCGATTCCAGATGCACGTTGTTCTTGAGGATGGTGTTCATGGTCGCGTCCATGCTCTTGACGATGTTCCCGGCTTCCTTGGCCCGGGTGCTGGCCTCCTCGATATTCTTCTGGCTCTTCTGGAACTCGGCCAAGCGCGCCTGGAATTCCTGGCCCAAGCGCTCCATCTCTTCGATGCTGTGGCGGCTTTGCCGCAGGGTCGCCTCGAAACGTTCCACCTGCTGCAAGCCCTGCCGCGAATCGCGCAAGCGGGCTTCCAAGGCCTCGACGTTCCCTTGGGCCTCCGCGATCTGCTTGTTCTGCCGCGCCATTTCCTGGACCTTCTGCTCCATTTCCCAGAACAGGGTGGTCAGACGTCCGTTCTCCACGTTGGCGCGCTCCACCACCATGCGTTGCTTGGCCAGGGACTGCAGCTTGCCCTCGATCCACGAGCGTTGCGAGCCGACCTGATCCATTTTCCCCTTGAGCTCGAGGATCTCCCGCTGACGCACGGTCATGTCCTCGATCTCTTTGCGCAGCCCGCGCGAGGTCTGGCTCAGTTCGTCCAGAGTTCCGCTCAGGCCCTTCTCCGTCTCCTTGGCCTCGGCGAAAACCTGGGATAACGACGCCAGTTCCGCCGGATTGGGCAAAGGACCCACCACGATGGCCGCAGGCGCGTCGTCGGAAGCCTTCCATTCGGTCAGCACTTCGCGCACGGCTGCCTTGAGGTCGGGCAGGGAACGCAGGGCATGGGCCTCGGAGAGCAGTCGATGCAAGGCTTCGTGCCCGCGCTTGAGCGACTCGTTCTCCCGCGCCAGGTTGTCGAGTTCCGCGCGCATGCGGAACTGCTCGGCCATCAGGCCGGCGATTTCTTGCTGGGCGGCCGCGCCGCCCGCCGACCAGCCGGCGTACTCCGCCATATCGGGCGCGGCTCCGCTTTCGTTTTCACTCTTGTCGGCCGGGTTTTCCATGCGTTCACTCCGTTATGATGAGCCATCCCTGCGGGCCTTCGTCCAGCCTGAGGGTTTTGGTTTCCGAGCTGCGTTGCGCTCCGTCCGGGCCCTCGGCCAGGTAATCCTGGCGGAAGGAAACGCGCACGCGTCCATAGCACTCTGGTTCGATCTTGGGATCGCGTAGTTCCATTTCGATGCGGGACTTGGACTCGAAGATGTGCGCCTTGCGCTCCAGGAAGACATCCTTTGGGCGTCCATGCCGATCGCGGAAAGAGGGATCATAATTGGAAGCATATGCGTCCAAGGCGCGATTGGACCAGTCGGCGCGCCATTTATCGAGCCGGGCCATGATGTCCTTGCGATCGGCCTCCGTAAGGGATTGCATGGCCAGGTCCGGAAAGCGTTTTTGCTCGTTCGCCACGAAGGCGCGCGCCCCTTTGAGGGCCGTCTCGCGCGCGGTGCTATCGGCCGCGGTCCTGCGGACGTATTTCTCCGCGATGGCCGGGTATTCGCGCTCCAAGCCGACGGTATCGATTTGCCGCGCGGGATCGGGACCCAAGCTGTCGGGCAGGATTACGACGGGCGTTCCGGCGGTAGCCAGATTCGCCAGGGCCAGGATATCGTCGTTGGCCAGGGAGATGCAGCCATGGGTGAAGTTCGGCAAGGTCCCCGCCGGCACGCCGTGGATCCAGATTCCATCCCCGCCCTTGCCTTCGGCGCGATCGGAGGGCCTCGGGTAATTCAAGGGGAAGACCAACGCGCCGTAGAGCGGGCCCTTCGAGGGTCCCGCCACCATGCCCGTGATCCAGAATTGGCCTTCCGGCGTACGCGCGTCGCCGCGTTCATCCTTATCGCCGGCATTGCGGCCGATGGCCATCGGGAATGCGGCGATGCGCGACCAGGTCCCGGCCTTGCGCACATAAGCATACAGGGTGCGATCTTTTTTACAGGCCAGGAGCACGTTGGCCTGGGCCGGTAAACGCGTGGGCCCGGATCGTTCCGTCGCAACGGCGGGCGTTGCCGCGGGCGTCGATGCGGGCGTGGGAGCCGATGTTGAAGCGGCCGATTGCGCGGGCGCGGGCGCCAGGGATCCCAGGGCCACCTGCTGCGTCGGGGCCGGGCTTTCGGATGGCGAGGCGGGTCCCGTCATATGACGCGACGCAAGGGGAGCCGAAATGGATTGGTACGCCGTCGCGTTCACTTCGCCCGTTCCGCGGCGCCAGTCCCAATTCCCCGTACGTTGATGATGCCAAAGGAGAGCGCTCCCCGAGGCCAAGGCCGAGATGAGGACGCCTTTGAAGATGCGCGCTTGCACGGTGCCGCGTCTACGATAGATGACGTCGCAAGCATCCGCATCGCGGAAGGCTTCGGCAACGGAACGATTGTTCCGCCACACTTGAAAACGGATCAAGCCGCGATGGAAGGCGCGGTGCGCAAGGAAGCTGGGGCGGGATTGGAATCGCATTGAATTTCCATTATACCGCTAGCCCTAAAAGAAGCCAAGCTAGAGATAGCGAATTGAGGAAGTTGGATGTTTCGGGCTTTTGCCGATCGCGAAGGGGCCGGTAAATTAGATTAAGCGGAACCATGGAACCTCCGCGACCCATTCGCTTGCCGGACCGCCTGCGCGCCCGCGCCGCAGGACTACGCTGTTACGGGCTTACCCCGCCCAAACGCGGGTTAGAGGAAGATAAATTGCGGGCCATTTCGGCCCGGCAGATGGAGCGCATCGCCGGTCTCGCGCCCGACGCCCTTATCCTGTACGACCTGCAAGCGGAGCCCGGCCGGGCGGGCGGCGAAAGGCCCTTCCCCTTCCTTCCCACCTTGGAGCCGATGGACTACGCCCGGGATTTCCTCGCGGGCCTGGACATTCCGAGGATCTACTATAAGTGCGTGGCCAACCTGGACCGGGGAGGATTCGAAGCATGGTTGCGCGGCTTTCCCGCCGCGCGCGACGCCTGCGTGCTGGTAGGCGCGCCCTCGTCCCGGCACGCCGGCGGGTTGCCGCTGGCGGAGGCCTATTCCCTGCTGGCCTCCTCCCCTATCGCATGCGGCGGCGTGGCCATCGCCGAACGCCACGCGCGCAAGGGCGACGAGGACGAACGCCTCTTCGCCAAACATGCTTCGGGCTGCGCCTTCTTCGTTTCCCAGACCGTGTACGACGCGGATGGAACCAAATCCCTACTCTCCGACTACGCCCTTCGCTTCGCCGCCGCGAAGGTTCCCATGCCGCCCCTTCTACTCAGCTTCAGCCCGTGCGGTTCGCTTAAGACCATGGAGTTCATGAAATGGTTGGGCATCTCCTTTCCGCGCTGGCTGGAGAATGAATTACGCCATTCGCCGGATATCCTCACGAAGTCGGTGGACTTGGCCGCCCGCAACTTCGCCGACATCCTGGCTTTCGCGAGGGAGAAGGGCGTTCCCGTGGGCATCAACGTCGAGAGCGTGTCCATCCGCAAGGAAGAGATCGACGCATCCTGCGATCTGTTCCGCCGGCTGTCGGCCATCCTCGCAAAAGAAAAGCCCCCCGCCTGATAGACGGAGGGCTTTTCCTCATCTAACGGGACGCCTACGCGTCCCGGCCGGGATCTAGCCCAGACAGATGTCCTCGATATCGGTGCTCCAGCCCTCAAGCTGCTTGATGCGGGAAGGATGTTGCAGCTTCGCCAATGCTTTCGATTCGATCTGGCGCACGCGTTCCCGCGAGATGCGGTACTTGTCGCCGATCTCCTTTAGGGTCTTCACCAAGCCGTCGTCCAGCCCGAAACGCATACGCACGATGGCCTGCTCCTTGGCGTCAAGCGAGGAAAGTACCCCGTCGATTTGCTTGCGCAGCATGCGCATATTCACGCCTTGGGAGGGCTTCTCGGCGCTCTTGTCCTCGATAAACTCGGAGAAGGTATTGTTCTGATCACCCGACACGTAATCGTCCAGGGAGATGGGGTCCTGGGACACGTCCATGGCCAGCTGCACCTTCTTGACGGAACAGCCCACCTTGGTGGCCACCTCTTCGGGGTTCGGATCCTTGCCCGTGCTTTGTTGCAATTCGCGGCAGACGCGCATCACCTTGCGCACGATGTCCAGCATGTTGGCGGGCACGCGCACCGTCTTCGCCTTGTCGGCGATGGCTCGGGTGATGCTCTGCTTGATCCACCAGGTGGCGTAGGTGGAGAACTTGTAGCCCTTGGTATAGTCGAAATTCTCGACGGCGCGGATCAGGCCGCTGTTGCCTTCCTGGATCAGATCGATCAGCTCCAGGCCCTTGCTGGTATAGCGCTTCGCGATCGACACGACGAGGCGCACGTTGGCCTCGACGATTTCCTCCTTGGCGCGGTCGCGCACCACCTCCCATTGCCGGATTCTGCGCAGATGCTCGATCTGCTGTTCGCTGTTGCCCTGGTCTTCCTTGTACTTCCCCACCAAGCGGTCGATTTGCTTATGGTTCAGCTTGAAGGCGATGCAATCGTTCACCAGCCGCAATTCCAGGTTTTCGATTTCCGAGGCCAGGGACTGCTGATCGCCACCATTCTCGCGCATATCCTGGTACTGGATCTGCTGTTCCTCGAGCTTGGTGTAATTCTTGCGCAGCCGCATGATGGCCGCGATGGCCTTCTCTTTCTCCGACTCGTAGACCTTGGGATCGGTCCAGGCATCGTTATCGATCTGGAGGATCTCTTCGATGCGCAAATCCTCTTCGATCACCTGGCGGCCCAGGTCCAGGACGTTGGCCACCATGGGCTTGGATCGGAAGATGATGGCGCCGATGCGCTTCTGCACCTCCTCGATGCGTTTCGCGATGTTGATTTCCTCTTCGCGCGAGAGGAGGGGCACCTTGCCCACCGAGTTGAGGTAGACCCAGGTGGGATCGTTGTAGCGCGCGAGCTTCTTGAGCGTATCCGGCTTGGTCGGCTTACGCGCCTTGACCGCGAATTCCGACACCTGCACGCGCTGGTCGACGAAGAACTGCCGCAAGGTCGCGTATTCCTCGTCCGACCTGCACAAGGCGCGGATCTGGTTTTCGGCGATGAACCCTTGCAGCTTGGCCTGCTTCTGAAGACGCCGCAGTATTTGTCCGTCCAGTTCGTTCATAGGGTTAACCTCTGCCTTTGGTTTGAAGCTCTAGAATGCGCTTTTTGAATTCCAGGTGCGCCGCCAAGTCGCGCTCCCGGGCCGTGCGCTCGGCTTGCTTGCGCAGCCAGCGCAATTCCAGGGCCCGCGCCAAGTCCTGGAAATGCCTACGTTCTTGTTCCGGATCCACGCCCTCGGTGATCCGCAAAGCCGCCAATGCCTCTTGCTGCGCCTGGTTCAGGCGCGTCGCGAATTCCCGGATCGAGAAGCCGCCTTGCTCCTCAACGAAGCCGAACATGTGATCCACCAGGTCCCGCACCAGATCCACCTGGAACCATTCCAGTTTGATCGCGTCCAAGGCGGAATGGGCCAGGGACGGAGAGGAAATCAAGGCCTGGAGCATTTGCCATTCGGCCAGCGCCTCATCCCGCGGGCGTCCGCCGGGCACCGGGCCCGCGAAGACGGCCACCAGATCGGCGCCGCCCGCCCCCGCGTCCGCGGAAACGTAGGCAGGCGCGCCTTGCGAGTCCCGCGCGGTGGGGCGCGCGACTTGCACCCGGATCGATTTCAAGCCGAGCTTCTTGCGCAACTCTTCCAGATATTGCTCCCGCACGCTGGGCGAAGGCATGGTCTGCAAGAGCGCCAGGCACTCCTTCAGGAGGCCGTCCTTCTCTTCCGGGCTCATGGCGTCGATGGGTTTGGCCGCGAAGCGCAAAAGGAAGGCTACGATATCCTCGCCTTGGGAAAAAAGCTCGCGCACCTTGTCCCCGCCGAACTTCCGCGTGAAGCTATCGGGATCTTCCGGGGAGGGTAGCACCGGCACGCGCACTTCGATGCCCTGGGCCAGCAAGGGTTCCAGGCTGCGTCGCACCGCCTTGCGTCCGGGCTCATCGCCGTCCAGGAAGAGATAGGCCTTGCGGCAAAAGCGGGTCAGGATATGTACGTGATCTTTGGTAAGGGCGGTGCCGGAAACCGCCACCACGTTGCGGATGCCCGCCTGCCACAGCGCGAGCAAATCCATATAGCCTTCCACGATCACCACTTCGCCGGCCTTGTCCATCGGGTTGCGCGCGAAGTTGAGGCCGTAGAGGACCTTGCTTTTATGGTAGAACGCCGATTCCGGCGAGTTGACGTATTTCGGCAGATGCGGATCCTTAGGCGCGCCTTCGACCGCCAGGATGCGGCCCCCGAACCCGATCACGTGGCCGCTCAGGTTCCAGATGGGGAAAATCAGGCGACCGCCGAAACGATCATAGACGCGGCCCCCGGCGGTCTCGCCCAGGATCCCCGCGTCCATGAGCGCCTGGTTGGGGATGCCTTTACCGGCCGCCCGCTTGAGCAATTTCTCGGGAGTGGGCGGCGCATAGCCTAATTGGAACTGCTTGCGCGTCTCTTCCGAAAAGCCGCGCTTGGCCAGGTATTCCAGGACTTCGGGATGCGCGGCCAATTCCTCTTGGTACAGTTGGCAAGCCAATTGGTTGGCGGCCAAGGCCTGGCTGGCCTTTCCCTTGTCCCCGTCGTCCTTGGAGAAGGCGATATGCTCGGGAACGTTTACGCCTGCGCGGGCGGCCACCAGTTTCAAGGCGTCCAGGAAATCGAGTTTCTCGTACTCCTGCACGAATTTCAGGACGTCGCCGCCGGCCCCGCAAGCGAAGCATTTGTAGATGCCCATCTGCGGCGTCACGTTCATGCTGGGGCTGCGATCATGATGGAAGGGGCATAGCCCTAAGTATCGCGAACCGGCCTTCCTGAGAGGCACGTACTGCCCGATGATCTGCACGATGTCGGCGTTTTCCTTGACTTGCAGGATAATGTCGCGCAACGTGGAAGTCAGGGGAGGCTCCGATCGCATAGGAGAATAGGCATGCGTGGCTTCATGCCTTGCGGTCCCTATTCCGATGATTAATCGGTTTCGGGATCGATGCTCCGGATACGCACACGCAACCCGCGACGGCAATCCGATACCCCCTGCCCTGAGTCGAAATAAGATGGAACTCTTCGTCAAAAGCCATTATTCAATTCCCAAGGATCGCTATGCAACTTGAATTTTTTAGGCATCTTTAAGGTTTACCGAATCTACCGTTCGCGTGCAGGGGAGTAGCTTTGCCATCCATGGGTTCCTTGTCCGAGGCTTCCCGCATCCTTGAATATAATGCCATGCCCCCCGTTTTGGTCCTCGGCGTTCCCGGTGTTCCCGGATTCAATGCATTCCTCGGACTGACCACCTATTCACCGGGCTCTGTTCTGGGCATCGCGCCCCCCCACGTCCCGGAACTCCGGGTCCCGGAATCCCCATTGAGCTGCAGCCTGGTGCCCGCCGATCCCGAAGATATCCATGAACTCGCGGCCGTATGCGAGACGCATAACATCAAAACGGTCGTGGACGCCTCGGGCTGGTGCGCGCTTCGCTCCTGCGAAATGGACCCCGTCCTGGGGCGCCGGCTCAACGTCGCCATCGGGCTCAACGCCATGCGGGTCGCCCGGGATCGGGGGGCCCGCCTCATCCGCTTGTCGACCGATCTCGTCTTCGACGGGAACCCGCGCCCCACCGCGGACGGGTCAATGGCGTTGGGAGGCTACCGGGAAGATGATTCCGTAAAACCCGTCACGATTTATGGCAAATTGATGGCGGAGGCGGAAGCGGCTATCCTCGATGGCTATCCGGAAACCGCGGTGCTTCGCGTCGCCTTGCCCATGGGCCCTTCCCTGAACGGACATGCCGGGGCCATCGATTGGATCGAGTCGCGCTTCCGCAAGGGCAAACCCGCGACGCTTTATTTCGACGAAGTGCGGAGCAACCTTTACGCGCAGGATCTGACGAGGGTGATCGCCGCATTCTGCGCCAACGATGCGCGAGGGATCTGGCACGTGGGCGGTCCCCTTCCCTTAAGCCTGTATCGCATCGCCCAGGTCATCAATCGCCTGGGAAACTATCCGCCGGAGTTATTGATGGGCTGTCCGCGCGCCGCCGCCGGGCCCGTGCCTCCGCGCGCCGGCGACGTTTCCATGGACACGTCCAAACTGCGAAGCCTCCTCGGGGACGATGCCATCAACCCCTGGCCCTTCCATCCCGACCACGTGCCCGCCGATGACGGCTGGCATGGACGACGCGATCAATCCTTCCCTCCCGATGCCATCGCACGGTACCTCTACGGCTATGGAACGGCTGTCCCCAGGGTGGTTTTTTAACTAAATTCCCCCCGTTCGCGTCGTTTATAGCCTCATTGGAAACGGGTTCAGCAGAGCATGACCACAGCATCGAATTCAACGCCGGCCGCCGGCTTCGGCATCCCATTCCTGACCGGCAAGCAAATCCGCCAGGGCTTCATCGATTTCTTCATCTCCAAGGGCCATGTCTACGTGCCCTCGGCTCCGGTGGTCCCCCACGACGACCCTACCCTGCTCTTCACCAATGCAGGCATGAACCAATTCAAATCCGCCCTGCTCGGCGACAACCGCGAGGGCTGGAAGCGGGTCGCGAACTCGCAGAAGTGCATCCGCGTTTCCGGCAAGCATAACGACCTGGACGAGGTGGGCCGCGATACCTACCACCATACCTTTTTCGAGATGCTGGGGAACTGGTCCTTCGGCGACTATTACAAGAAGGACGCCATCCGCTGGTCGTGGGAACTCCTGACCGAAGTGTGGAAGCTGCCGAAGGATCGCCTCTTCGCCACCGTCTACCAGGACGACGACGAATCCGAGGCCCTGTGGAAGTCCGAAACCGACATCCCCCATGACCGCATCATGCGTTTCGGGGCCAAGTCCAATTTCTGGGAAATGGGCGACGTAGGGCCTTGCGGCCCGTGCACCGAAATCCATTTCGATATGGGGGACGCGGCCACCCGCGAGGCCACCTTCAAGGATCCCATCCAGGGAGTGAACGGGCCCAACGCCCGCTACATCGAGCTGTGGAACAACGTCTTCATGCAGAGCGAGCGCCTGCAAAGCGGCGACCTGAAGCCGCTCAAGAGCCAGAACGTGGACACGGGCATGGGCTTCGAGCGCGTGGTTTCGGTGATCCAGGGCTCCGGCTCGAATTACGAGACCGACGTGTTCCAGCCTATCATCACCCGCATCGCCGCGCTTTCCGGAGTGGCCTATTCCAAGGGCCCCGAAGGCACGCCCCACCGCGTCATCGCCGATCACCTGCGCGCCCTGTCCTTCGCCATCGCGGACGGCGCCACGCCCGGCAACGAAGGCCGCGGCTACGTGCTCCGGCGCATCCTGCGCCGCGGCAGCCGCTTCGCCCGCAACCTGGGGCAACGCGAACCCTTCATCTGCAAGCTGGTCGCCACCTTGGCCGAAACCATGGGCGACGCCTATCCGGAATTGGCGCAACGCCAGTCCTATATCGAACAAGTGATCCGCGCCGAAGAGGAGCGCTTCATGCGCACCTTGGATCAGGGGCTGGATCGCTTCGCGAAGATCGCGGCCGAGACCAAGGGCAAGAGCTTGCCTGCCATCGTAGGCGCCGAAGTCTTCACCCTGTACGATACCTACGGCTTCCCGGTCGATCTCACGCGGGTATTGGCCGAGGAACAGGGCCTCACCATTGACGAGGCCGGCTACACCAAGCATATGGAGGAACAGCGCGAACGCGCCCGCGGGGCCGCCAAGTTCGACGGCAGCTTCGCCAGCGACGAGGGCTGGACCCTGCTCTCCCCCACCTTGGACACCGAGTTCATCGGGTATGAAACGCTTACGGCCGAGGTTTCGGCCCGCCGATATCGCGAGCATGGCGACCAAATCCTGGTGGTACTCGATAAGACCCCGTTCTATGCCGAAGCCGGCGGGCAGGTGGGCGACTCCGGCACCTTGACCGGCAAGCCCGGCCCCATGGGGCAGCCCGCCATCGCGCTCAAGGTGGTCGACACGGTGAAGGTGTTCGACATGATCGTGCACAAGTGCGAATTGCTCGGCGGCATCCTTTCCCCCGAAACCATGAAATCACTCTCCGCCCAGGTGGACGGCGAAGGCCGTTTCCGCACCGTGCGAAACCATAGCGCCACGCATCTGCTCCACGCGGCCTTGCGCAAGGCGCTCGGCGCCCACGTGCAACAGCAGGGCTCTCGCGTCGCGCCCGATTCCCTCCGCTTCGACTTCACGCATTTCCAGGCCATGACGCCCGAGGAAATCCGCCGCGTCGAATACGAGGTCAATCTGCGCATCGAAGAGAACCATCCCATCAAGCATGCGGTCCACGGCATCGATGAGGCCAAGAAAATGGGAGCCATGGCGCTCTTCGGGGAAAAGTACGGCGATCGCGTCCGCGTCATCACCATGGGGGACGTGAGCATGGAATTGTGCGGCGGCACCCATGCCCGGGCCACGGGGGACATCGGTTTCCTCAAGATCGTATCCGAAAGCTCCATCGCCTCTGGGGTGCGCCGCATCGAAGCCGTCACCGGCCTGGGCGCGCTGGAGTTGGCCCAAAAGCAACAGACGGCCTTGGCCGAGGTGGGCAAGGTCTTCAAGGCCAAGCCTGGCCAGGAAATCGAACGGGCCGCCGAGGCCTCGGCCAAGATCAAAGCCTTGGAAAAGGAAGTACTCGAATTGCGCCAGGCCCAGGCGCGATTGCAAGCCCTGGCTTTGGTAGCCGAAAAAGGCAAAACCATGAACGGGGCCACGGTGCTCGTCCACAAACTGGACGAGAAGACGTATCCGAAGGAGAGCGTTGCGCACCTGGTGGACGGCCTGGCCGCCCATTTGCGGAACGGCGTGGCCGTATTGACCCAGACCTCCGGCGATTCGCTTTCGATTTACGCGGTGTCCGGCAAGGAAGCCCAGGCCAAGGTCAAAGCAGGGGATCTCATCAAGGCCATCGGCCCGATTGCCGATGCGCGTGGCGGGGGCAAACCGGATCGGGCCCAAGCGGGGTCCAAATCGCCGGAAAAGGAACCGCTGGTCCTGGCCGAAGCCGAGAAGTACCTTAAGCAAGCCCTGGGAGGATGATGCAACCCGGTCCGATCGAAAACCGCCTGGTCCAAAGCCTCGAGAAGGCCCGCAGCCTCTTTTTCGTGCTGCTCGATCCGGACTCCGATTCGGCCGAAGGCATCATCGAGTCGGGCCTCCGCGCCGCCAAACACGGCGCCGACGCCCTCCTCCTCGGCGGCTCCTTCGTGGGCAATCCCAACTTCATGCGTATCGCCCAGGGGATCAAGAAGGAAACCCAGGTCCCGGTGATCCTGTTCCCCGGCGGCTGCTCCCACGTGACCCCCGGCCCGGACGCAATCCTCTTCACCACCCTCATCAGCGGGCGCAACCCGCAATACCTCATCGACGAACAGGTGAAGGGCGCCGTGCTGGTGCGCGGCCTCAAGATGGAAGCCATTCCCACCGCCTACCTGCTGATCGAATCGGGCCGCACCACCGCGGTCGAGTTCATCAGTAACACCCGACCCATCCCGTCCGACAAGCCCGCCATCGCGGCCGCCCACGCCATGGCCGCCGAGCTCATGGGCCAACGTTGGGTTTACCTGGAAGCGGGCTCGGGCGCCCTCAACGCCGTGCCCGTGAAGATGGTGCAAACCGTGCGCGCCTCCGTGCAGATGAAAGTGATCGTGGGAGGCGGCATCCGCACGCCCGAACAGGCGCGCGAGCGCGCGGAAGCGGGGGCGCATGCCATCGTGGTGGGGAACCACTTCGAATCCAACCAGGACGAAGGGTTAATCAAAGCCTTCGTCCAAGCCGTGCACGGGAAATAAACACCTTCCCTTTGCGCGAAGCGCGGATGGCTACCGCGGATCGCGGACGCGCCGGCCCGAAGCCAGGAACACGCGGTCGCCAGCATCAATCAACAGGCCATCGGTCATTCGCGCGCCGGCCAGCGGTGCGCGGGTGCGTGTGATATCCTGGATGGCGTTGGGTTTCGTCGCGCTGATCCCCGTGCATTTCAGGTTCAGGGAGACCGCCGAACTGGCCGTAGAACCGGCATTGTACATCTCGGTCGCCGAGACCACCTCGTTCAGCTTCGGCAGAAATTCGGTCTCGCCGGCGTTCGTCAGGTAGATGATCAATTGGGTCTGCGTGGCGTCATCCCCCAGTATGGTCTGGATGGCCGCGCTGTAGCTCATATTCGTTCCCAGTTTCGTAGCCGTATGATAGCCCATGAACTCGCCTGAAGAATTGTCGGTCACCGCCGGCGAGAACAAAGACGGGGTGACGAGGGAATCGAAGAAGTAATCCGCGTGATATCCCTGGCCCACGTCGATGGAGTCCTGCATTTCCGTCTCGACGCCCTTGTCCAGGAAGTAGGCCACGCGCGCCGTGTCAACTTCGAAGACGAAGGATACGGCCGTTCCCGCCTTGATATTGTGGGAGGCCGCGTAGCCGCCCATGTCGCTGGCGACCAGACCCACGGTGCCTGAGAAGGTATAGTACATCGGGGCCGCCCATGCGGATCCCAGGGCGACGGCGGCGAGCAAAAGGACGGACGTTTTCATGCGGACTCCCATTCAGCGACTCATGAAAGGATAAGTTTCCGGAAACCGGGCGTTGTGGGCCGAAAACAGTTTTTCAAGGATACCTTTAAAGCCATGAGTCGCGCAATCGACACCATGAGCCGATTCCGAGGAAATTCCGCTACCGGTGAACCCTCAACGCCGTGCCGCCGCTGCAGACGAGCCGGCCCGAAGCCAGGAACACGCGCTGGCCAGGGTCAATAAACAAGCTGCCGACGTAGAGTCAGTGTACAACTCCGTCGCCGTGAGCATGTCGTTCAGCTTCGGTAGAAATTCGATCTCGCCGGGATTCGGCAGGTATAGAGCCAGTTCGGTTTCCTTGAGGTCATCCCCGAGTATAGTCATAAGGCCCGCCCCGTAGTGCGTACCCGTCCCCGCTTGGCTGGAATTATGGAATCCCGTGTTTGCCAGCAGCCGCTCATCGAAGGAATGGCGTGGCCATGAACTTGCGGTTCCCTCGCGCTTGAGTGTAAGGCCTACCCAAAGCATCGAAACCGAGAAGGCCCGTCAGCGGAACTCCCGAAGCGGGTCGCTGGGGACGAATTCCCACAGTCTCGAACCCAGGCGCCAATTTCACCAAGGGATATTCCGCATCGGCTAAATTCGTGATTGGCGTGGGACCATATAGCAGGCCCCCAACCAGAGCGCCTCCGTCCGACGTAGGCTTAAGAAAGGTCGGGATTCCGTAATGTGAAGGGAAAGGAATTTCCACCGGGGACCCTCCTTTCGGTTGCACGAAGAGGGTCGCGAAGGCATCCCCTGGACAAATCGCCCCTGCCGACAGGCCCCCGTCTCCGTAGGAGAAAGCATCCAGGCTCCCGCACCGGGTATCCAATTGCAGGTGCTGCGTGGGCTTCATGGAACTATCCGGGGGGGGCGATTGCGGCCCAAGGAGAGGACCAGCCGTAATCGTATGCGCCATACATGAACTGCGGTGCGCCAAGGCGCAAACGTCCTGATACAGCTTCACCCATTCCTCATTTCCAAATGCAAGGGAAGTGCCAACATCAGGCCGGTGATACTTTCGGGATCTACGTGTTTGGAGCGGCGCGTGCCCGGCCAAAAGTCGAAAAGAGTCAGCCTATTCAATCTCGGACCATCAAGATTGGACCGACGACCGCCCCTGCCGCTCTCCCGGCGATGCCAGCCACGGAAGCGGCGGCGCCTTCACGCCCGCGTATTTCTTGCGGTAGGCGCTCGGCGACATCGCCATCTGCGCCTTGAATTGGCGATTGAAGTGCGACAGATCGTAAAAGCCATTATTGAGAGCGATATCCGAGATGCGCTCATTGCCTTCGGCCAACGCCTGGCAGGCCGCATGGATGCGGACCATGGTGATGTACTTGAGCGGGGAGATTTTGAATAAAGACTTGAAGCGCCTCTCGAATTGGCTGATGGAAAGGCAAACGATGGACGCCAGCTTGGCCATGTCGATGGATTCGGGATAATGTTGCATCACGTATTCGAATACTTCGCCCATCTCCGTGAAATGGCGCGAGCCCGATTCCATCTTCTTGATGTCGCGCGTAATCCCCGCCAGCCCGATGATGCTTCCGTCCTCGTGCCGAACCGGGATCTTGGTGGTGGAATACCAATCCGTCGCCTTGCCGGTATGGATCACCAGCTCGATGATGTTCACCAACGACTCACCGTTCTTCATGACCTGCTGATCATCGCGCAGGTATTTCTCGGCCAGGTGGCGCGGGAACACGTCCAAATCGGAAAGCCCCACCAAATCTTCCGGTTTCTTGAAGCCGCACTTTTCGGCGAAGATGCGATTGGCCATGGTAAACCGGCCGCTCAGATCCTTCGCGAAGAGGAAAACGTCCGCCAAATGCTCAAACAGATCGAGCAAAGCCGTCTTTACCCCGGGCTCGTCGGAATTCCAGGCCCCCGTTTGCTTCAATTTCCCTCCCGGCTTACCGACACGCCGTCAAACGAATACCGGTCGCACCCAATCCGCGCAAGATATAAACATAGGGCAGGTTTGCCGTTTTCCCGCCCATTTCGACGCCCCCCAACTCCCGCTCCAACCCCGTCCTAGCTCGAATTCGCCGTTTTGGCTATAATAATGGGCCTTCTGGCTTGACCGGATCGGGGGTGATAATTAACTTTTCACCTCCATAATTTTTCAAGTTACATAGGGATGCCATGAAAACCGTTACGGTGAATCCGAAGTCCGTTGTCAAGAAGTGGTACATCATTGACGCCGCGGACATTGTGCTCGGCCGCTTGGCCACCAAGGCCGCCTCCATTCTCATGGGGAAGCATAAAGCCTCGTGGGCCCCGAATGAGGATATGGGCGACTTCGTCGTCGTCGTCAACGCGGATAAGATCGCGCTGACCGGGAAAAAGCGCGAGACCATGCGCTACTTCAACCACTCCACCCATCCCGGCGGACATCGCACTTTGACCGTGGCCCAGGCCCAGGCCATCCGCCCCGGATATCCGGTTCGTTATGCCATCAAGGCCATGTTGCCCAAGACCATCTTGGGCGATCACATGGGACGCAAGCTTTTTGTTTACGGTGACGAAAGCCACCCGCACGCGGCGCAAAAGCCCGAGGCGCTGGCTGTCAAGTAAAGCCGTCCGAAAATCACAGGAGGATACCCCCATCACAACCCAGGATTCAATTCGAGCCACCGGCCGCCGCAAAACCGCCATCGCGCGGGTCATCATCAAACCCGGCACCGGCAAGCGCATCATCAACGATCGCACTTTCACCGAGTTCTTCGCCAACGCCATCCGCGAGATGATCGTTGAGCAACCCCTCACCATCCTGAACCTGAACAAGCAGTGGGACGTCATCGTCACCTCCAAGGGTGGCGGCGTGAACGGAACCGCTGGCGCCGTTCGGCTCGGCATCGCCCGCGCCCTGGTGGCCTTCAAGCCCGAGTACCGCGCGGCCATGCGCGAGCACGGCCTCATGACGCGCGACTCGCGCGCCGTGGAACGTAAGAAGTACGGAAAGTCTGGAGCCCGCCGTAGCTTCCAGTTCTCCAAGCGCTAATAGAGATAGAGAGAAAAGAGAGAAGAATGCCTGTACCCGAAATCAAAGAGATGTTGGAGGCCGGTGTCCACTTCGGGCACTTGACCAAGCGCTGGAACCCCAAGATGAAGAAGTTCATCTTGACCGAGAAGAACGGAATCTACGTCATCGATCTGGCCAAGACCCAGGAATGCCTGAACAAGGCCATCGAAGCGGTCAAGCGCATCCGGCACTCCGGCAAGTCCATCCTCTTCGTCGGCACGAAGAAGACCATCAAGGACTGCATGAAGGAAGAAGCCGTCCGTTGCAACATGTTCTACGTGACCGAGCGCTGGCTGGGCGGCATGCTGACCAACTTCTCCACCGTCAAGAAGTCCATCAAGCGCCTCGAAGATATCGAGAAGATGGAAACCGACGGCCTGTTCAACGAGCTGACCAAGAAGGAAGTGCTCGCCCTGAACAAGGAACGCGGCAAGCTCGAAGGCATTTTCTCCGGTATCCGCAACATGAAGTCCCTGCCGGGCGCGTTGTTCGTGGTCGATTCCGAGCATGAGGAAATCGCCGTACACGAAGCCAACCGCCTCAAGATCCCGGTCATCGCCATCGTCGATACCAATTCCGATCCGGACAAGGTCGCCTTCCCGATCCCGGGCAATGACGACGCCATCAAGTCCGTGGGCCTTTTGACCCGCGTCATTTCCGATGCCATCGTGGGCATCCAGGCCCCCGTGGCCGAAGATGGCAAGACCAACGCCGCCCCCGCTCTGGCCGAGGTGCTGGAAGGGGCCGAGTAATGGCGGAAGTCACCGCTCAGACCGTGGCCGAGCTTCGCGAGAAGACCGGTCTCGGCATTCTCCAGTGCAAAAAAGCGCTGACCGAGACGGCCGGGGACATGGAAAAGGCCATCGAGTTCCTGCGCAAGCAAGGGGCCGCCGTAGCCGCCAAGCGCGTGGGTAAAGAGACCAAGGAAGGCAAGATCATCCTGGCCGCCGCCGCAGATGCCGTGGCCGCCGTGGAGATCAACTGCGAAACCGACTTCGTCTCCGCTTCCGACGACTTCAACGCCTTCGCCTCCAAGGTTTCCCGCACCATCCTGGAAAAGAAGCCCGCGGATCTCGAGGCCCTCAAGACCTTGCCGCTGGACAATACCACGGTGGGCGAAGTGAATACCGCCGTCATCGCCAAGATCGGCGAGCTTATCACCATCCGCCGCTTTCTCATCGAGAAGGTGGGAGCCAACGAATTGGCCGAAACCTATTCCCATGGCGGGGGTAAGATCGGCGTGATCGTGAAGCTCGGCTTCCAAGGCGCGCCCAAGGACAAAGCCGCCCTATCGTCGGTCGCGAAGGACCTGGCCATGCAAGTCGCCGCCAGCATGCCCATCGCCATCGAGCCCAAGGACGTGCCCGCCTCCGTCATCGAGAAGGAACGCGAAATCGGCCGCGAGCTGACCCTCAAGGAAGGCAAGACCGGCGACATCGTGGAAAAGATCGTCGAAGGCAAGGTCCAGAAGTTCTACAAAGAGAACTGCCTGGTTAACCAGGTTTACATCAAGGACAATAAGACGACTATCGACAAGTTGCTGGCCGCCACGGCCAAGTCGCAAGGGCTGGACTCCCTGAAGGTCCTGGCCTTCCACCGGCTGCAGCTGGGCCAATAGTCCATGAGCCAACTCCGGTACAAGCGAGTCCTCCTCAAACTGAGCGGGGAGGCTTTCGCCGGCAGCCCCGATAGCGGAAACGACGGCGGCATCGACCCCGAAACCATCCGCTCCATAGCCGAAGAGGTCGCCCAGGTCTACCAGAGCGGCGTCCAGGTCGGCGTCGTGATCGGCGGCGGCAATATCATCCGCGGCGCCACTCTGAGCAAGGTCGGCTTCGACCGCGTGTCGGCCGATCAGATGGGCATGCTGGCCACGGTCATCAACTGCCTAGCCATGCAGGACGCCCTGGAAAAACTGGGCATCTTCACCCGGGTGATGAGCGCCATCAAGATGTCCTCCATCGCCGAGTTCTACATCCGCCGCCGCGCGGTGCGCCACCTGGAAAAGGGCCGCATCACCTTGTTCGCGGCCGGGACCGGCAACCCCTACTTCACGACGGATAGCGCCGCCACCTTGCGCGCCATCGAGACCAATTGCGATATCATCATGAAGGCGACCAATGTGGACGGGATCTACGACAAGGATCCGAACAAGCATAAGGACGCGGTGCGCTACGAGACCATCACCTACACCGAGGCCATCAACCGGCAGCTCAAGGTTATGGATACCTCCGCTTTCGCGCTCTGCCGCGAGAACAACATTCCCATCTTGGTGTTCAACATGAACGTGCCCGGAAACCTGGTGAAGGCCGCCCGCGGCGAGAAAATCGGAACCCTGGTCAACGGCGGCGAGTAAGCCCAACGCCGGAGAAAAAAGCCATGCTCGACGAGAATTCCATCAGGGAGCGCATGCAGAAGTCGGTGGACGCGGTTCGGCGCGACCTCGCCAAGATCCGCACCGGCATCGCCTCGCCCTCCATCCTCGACAACGTTTTCATCGACTATTACGGCACCCGGACCCCCATTCCCCAGGCCGCTGCCATCTCCGTTCCCGAACCCCGCACCTTGGCCATCAAGCCCTGGGACAAGAGCCTGATGGGGTTGATCGAGAAGGCCATCCAGGCCAGCGACATCGGCATCAATCCCGTGAACGACGGCACCTACATCCGCCTGAACATGCCCGTCCTGACCGGCGATCGCCGCAAGGACCTGGCCAAGCAGGCCAAGAAGATCGGCGAAGAGGCCAAGGTCGCCATCCGCAATATCCGCCGGGACGAAAACGACCGCCTCAAGCGGGAGCTTACGGGCGGCGGCCACAGCGAGGATGAACTCAAAGGCTGGCAGGAAAAGGTCCAGGTCATCACCGACAAATTCATCGCCGAGGTGGACAAGGTGATCGCGGACAAGGAAAAGGACATCCTCACCGTCTGAGGCTTCTGATGAAGGAGCCGCCTTCCCATATCGCCATCATAATGGACGGCAACGGGCGCTGGGCCAAGAAGCGTATGCTGCCCCGGGTCATCGGCCATCGCGAGGGGACCAAGGCCACCAAGAAAATCGTCCGCGCCTGCGGCGAACTCGGCGTTAAGCACCTTACTATCTATGTCTTCAGTTCCGAGAACTGGGAGCGTCCCCTGCCCGAGGTGGATGCCCTCATGAACCTATTGGTGGACATGGTACGCCAGGAAATCGAAGACCTGATGCGCAACAACGTTAAGCTCTGCGCTTTGGGAAATCTTTCCCGCCTGCCGGATATCACCCGCCATGAGTTGGAATGGGGCATGGAGCGCACCAAAAGCAATACCGGCCTGCAACTGAACCTGGCGGTCTCCTACGGCGGCCGCGAAGAGATCCTGGACGCCGCGCGGGCGCTGGCCGAGAAGGCGAAGCGCGGCGAACTCGATCCCGCCGACATCGATGAACAAGCCTTCCGGTCCTGCATGTACCAACCCGAAGTGCCCGATCCGGAACTTTTGATCCGCACCGGAGGCGATCAACGGATCTCCAATTATCTCCTGTGGCAGATCGCCTACACCGAGCTCTATGTGACGCCGACGCTTTGGCCGGACTTCGACAAGGAAGGCCTGCTCGAGGCCATCGAAGAATACCATAGCCGCCAACGCCGCTTCGGCAAGGTCCTGGAAGGCTGACTCCATGTCCAACCTGACCTTAAGGCTCATCTCGGCCGTCGCGATGATCGTGATCATCTACGGCCTGCTGGTGGCTTCCTTCGTGACCCGTTGGGCGGCCCTCGCGTTGATCATCGCCATCGGGGCCTGGGAGTTCGCCCGCATGGTCAACGTCAAATACCGCGGGCCTGCGGTGGCCTGGGTCGCGGGCCTGATCGTATTCGCCTTCGCGGTTCCTTATTTTCCCGGGCTCATGGATGATGCGACCGGGGTGGCGGCCACGCCGGCGACCTGGATTTGGGCCTTGAGCATCCTCTCGGTACTCGCTTTCACGCTGTTGGGGTTCCGCTTTCTCGACATCGACGGGATGGCGCCCTGGATCTACATGCAGATTTTCGGCTGCGCCTACTTCGGCCTCTACGCATCGGCCTTGTTCGGACTGCTGCAGCCGCATACGGGCTGGCGCGGGATCTTCCCGTTGATCATGATCCAGATCGCTATCGCCGCGGCCGACACCGGGGCCTACTTCGTCGGGCGGAAATTCGGGAAGCGGAAACTCGCGCCGTCCATATCGGCCGGGAAGACGATCGAAGGCGCCTATGGAGGCACGGCGTTTACGGTACTGGTGACCGTGTTGCTCGGCCCTAAGCTTTTGCATACGGGGCTGGCCGCCAATCTGGGCCTGGGCCTGGCCCTCGCAGTAACCGCGGTCTCCGGCGATTTGTTCATCTCCATCCTGAAGCGCTACGTGGGCATGAAGGACTCTTCCCATCTCATTCCCGGCCATGGCGGGATCCTCGATCGTTTCAACTCGCTTATTTTTTCCGCCCCGATCGCCCTGTTTTATCTCCAGATCGTACAGGGTTAACCGAAGCTAAGATCCCGGACCGAACCGGGCCTGGTTCGGATGGGATTTCTCAATCCTTCCGGTATACGATGGGCTCGCCGTTTTCCATCAGGGTCCAGGCGCTCCCCTTCACGTCGATGTCCGCTTCCCGGGTTTTCGGTTCGGCGCAATCCGTTGAGGTTTCCAGGAGCGTGGCGGCATCCTTATAGGTACAATCCGTCTTGGTGCTGACCAGCTTCCCATTCGTCACCGACCAGGACTGGTACTCTTTCACGATTTCCACGAAGTCGTAGGGGGCGTCCCGCCCGGTGGCGATGCGTTCGGAGAGAAGCAGGGTATGGTCCGGTTCGATGTCCAGGGTGACCTTGATATCGGTCGGATCGGGCGGGGTTTTACCGGTGGGAAGATTGGTGCGCCAGATGCCGATCACGGTGGCTTCCGTGGCGGGCTGTCGCGTTTCGTCATCCGCCTTTTTCATAAAAGACATGGGATCGCAGGCGGCCAGCAAAAGGGCCGCGGCCGAACACGCGGCGAAACGGGCGAAGCCGTCGAGCATGGCATGTCTCCAGGTAAGGGCCTACGGATTGTAATGGGTGGCGGGGGCCTGCTGCTAGCGCCAAATCGACGCTTCGGGAACCGAAAGGCATTCCGGCGGATCCAAAGGAAGCGGATGGATGCACGCCATCCTGGAAAAGGCGCATACCCATGCCCAAGCCACGCTCCAAATATACCGATGCCTTCAAGCAGGACGCCATCCGGTTGGTCCTGGAAACGCATATGCCCTTGACGGAGGCCGCGGCCAAGCTGGGCGTCCCCAACAGCGTCCTCAGCAAATGGGTGAAGCAAAGGCGGGAAGAGGGACAGAGCGCCCAGGATACGCAGGACAAGAACAATGAACCGAATCTGCGTCAGCTGGTTAAGCGTATGGAACGATTGGAAGGAAGCCTGGAAGTGCTACGGAAAATCGTCCAGGAAGATTTGGTAGGCAGGGTAAAAACCGCATTCCCGGACTGAAGGAGTAGCCGCGAAGTTACCCCGGCCCCGCCCCGCGGTTCCCACTGCCGCAGCACAAAAGGGCCGGGACCGCGAATGCGCCCGGCCCCTAGCACTCAGACCTTCATATTCAACAGGCCTTGCGCCGCGTTGGTCTCCTCTCCGGAGGAGGTGTACTGGGTGGTCACCTTGATTT